>ERZ1023396.5-NODE-5-length-282383-cov-7.370449_pt1 | contig 282383 bp, 291 predicted proteins | sample MGYA00380504_ERZ1023396 | MGnify/ENA primary metagenome ERZ1023396 (study PRJEB33173, sample SAMEA4830410) | metagenome | study: EMG produced TPA metagenomics assembly of the PRJEB25223 data set...
AGCAGCCTAGAACATAGTGTTTTTATTAAGTTCTCATTCTAAGGGTTCAGCGCCTCATTTAGGTGGGCTTTATTTATAATAGTAGATTGTTTTAAATAAGTGACTTCATATAAATCAGCTAATTTCTTGATAAAATCAATTAATACTTTTTCTGTTATAATATGATTTTCAAAATCTGTCTTTAGTTTTTTAAATAACTGCTTTTCTTGTTCAGTACTTATTTTTTTAAAATATCCCCACATATGGCAATAAGCATTTATTATTGATCCTTTAGAAGGTTGCTTATTTAGAGCATATTGAATTTTTTGTTGAATTATTTCAATTTCAACATCATTATTCATCAAAAATCTAATATCATTATAAGCGTTTTGATCATGCCATAAAACTTCGTATTTATATCTACTCCACAGTTTTTCTTTTTGAAATTGTTTGTTAATGTTATATACCTTCTTTCAATGTTCTATTTAATAAAAAGGAACTATTTTACTAGCTTTAATAATATCTTTAGTAAAGAAAAATTGTTTGCCCTGTCCTGTGTATGAAGGGTTGAGTATCATATTTGCTTTTGCGTTATATAGCCATTCGGGATGTATTCCAGAATTCAAAATATCCTGGAATTCTTGAAAATCTTTACTCCAGTCTAAATTTAGTTCCATTTATAATCACCTCACGAATATGATAGAATGTTTGTTCGTATATGTAAATAAAAAATAACCACATCATTTAAGATGTGGTTTAATCTCATCCACCAAGATGACTACTTTATTATAACATAAAAACACCCAACAGTTGGTGAGTGTTATTCAATAAAATCTTCTGATATTTTATATTGAGCTGGGCGAATACCTTCTTTTACAACGTATTTCATATCAATCAATTCGTTCAAAAACTTTCTTAAGGTTTTTTCTGACAAATCAACATACTTACTTAAAGATTGAACTGTTGTATATTCTTCAGAAGAAAAATAGAATATTTGAGCCATTATAAATAAAATATCTTTATAAGAATCATTCAACTTATTCAGATTTTCATCATACATTATTATATTTTTCGCATGCTCTAATTGTGATTTTTTTATTTTTAATTCTTCTATTAACATTTTCTGCCCATTTATAATAAAACCTAAAAATTTATCTATAAAGTAATTTAATTCGCCTCTGTTAATTACTTTGTTTGTTGTATCAAATATCTCGTAATAAGTTTTTTTATCGTTATCTATAGATCTTGATAACGATATGGCAGTCAACTTATCATATTCTTCGTTTAAATATAAGCTATTTATAAAACGTGAAGTTCTCCCGTTACCATCATAAAAAGGATGGATATAACCGAAGTAATAATGAGATATAGCGATTTTTATAACCATCTCGATTTTATTATCTTCATTTAAAAAATTCAATAATTCTTGAACTTTTTGTTCAATTAAATAGTGAGGATTCACTCCCTCGTGAATCACTCTATTTGTAACAGTAACTACATTTACAGATTCTTTTCTAAACAAAGGGCCTTCTATTTTATTTTTCTCATCTATTTCTGACGCTGTAATATTATTATAAATATCTCTTATATCCTTAGTTGTACGTGGTAATCTATTATCTGAATATAGAATTTTCAAATATGATTTGAGCATACTATAAAATCTTGGTTTTTTAGGATTTCTTTCTTTAATTTCCCTCATACTTTGTACAATTTCTTTCTTACTACTTTTTATTCCTTCTATCTGATTTGTAGAAAAAAGTTCATTTGCTATTATATCATCATGTAGAGATTCTTTTGCTCCATCTGGCAGTAATAAACTTAATTCTCTTAGCAAAGAATTATTCTTTTCTATATTATTAACTAGATTCATTGTGTATAAAGTCGGTATGAAATATAAATTTAAGTTCTTATTTGATCTAAAAGGACATATAGTTAAATCTAGTTTTTCAATATTTGTAGATTCCATTCTTTTTTTAAATTCCTTTTCAACATCGTTACTGTGTTTATAGTGAAACTTATGCATATACTCCATAAAATCACCCTTTCTAAGTGGTAATATTATCGAATTTTACCACTTAGAAATCATTAAATCAATTCATAATACGAATATTCACAAATTTTCCAACAAAAAATAACCACCCAGTGACATGTGTGGGTGGTAAAGATATAAGGAATGCTAAAAAGTACATAATCTAATGCATGTAAATATAGTATAACAAAACACTTAATTTATAATAATAAAATAACCACTATTCTTCAGAAATACTTTTAGTTAGCAAAGCAGCTCCACCAATTAACATTCCAATACCTATAATAAACAAACCATTAAATATCGCAAAAATACTTCCTAAAGATAAAAAAATCGAAAATAAATTACGCTCTGCTTTCTTCAATTTTAAGCTCCTTTTTAGCAAAAATTATCTAATGTTAATTAACCTTAATTCTAATATAACAAAAATGGGGCAAGCGCATAAGCGCTTACCCTCTCACTGCCTTATCTAATACCTTATCAAATACTTGTCTCACTCTCTCGCCAGACACTTCAAATATACGCCCTACTTCTTGATAAGTCTTACCTTCTGCTAAAAGCCAAAACATGTAAAATTCTTTATCTGTGGCCACTTGCTCAATTAATGTTTCTATTTCATTATAAAATATGCTTTCTTCAACATTATTCTCGTCTATAGGTACTGCTTCCTGTTGGTCATTCACACTAAAGAAGTCATCAACATTTGTATCTTCATCATACTCTTTACTGTTATCTATTGTCTTATGATAGTTCAATATAAACTCTTTCACTGTTGCTTTATCATACCTCATACATAATCTACTGCCTTTGCAACACGTTTTAATATAACTTCTCTAGCATGTCTTAACGTTAACTTACTAACGCCTATCACATCAGCTATAACTTCATCTGTATATTTCTTATCATCCCAGCATGTGAGCTTAATAATCTGCTGCACTTTTACATCACTATCGTTATAAACTTGAGTAATGCCTTTTACAATCGATTCTAGGTTCATATATTTTAGGTCGTCCATATCACTAGGTTTATTCTTATAAGTATCAACCATACTATGATAGTTCCGCATGTATCGTTCTAAAATTGGATAATCTTCTTTTCCTAAACTTTTAATCACACAACCAACTCCTCACGCTCTTTATTCAGCGATTCTTTAACTTCTACTACAAAGTTTTGATATATGACTTCACTCTCTTTTTGACGTTGTTTATTGCGTTCTAAACGCTTATGATGATGTACTTTATATAAATCTACCTGTAACTTATCAATCGTCTTAATTGGCTTGTTACTGCCGTTAGCTTTAAATTATCTCATCCCTAAAACTCTTTCCCTAAACTAGATATTTGTGAAGTTTCCACCTTAACTATTTTTAGAAAATCTATTATTTGTCATTGCTTTCCTTATTTAAAATCAAAAAAGCTCTCAACCTTTATGGTTGAGAGCTATATAGTGGAGACGGCGGGAGTTCATTATACCGTTCATCTATACATTTAAAAATCGCTTTAAGTATTGTCATATCAACGTTTACATTGCCTTGCTATGTTAGTGTAAAATGTTAAAATTGAAAAAACAACATATTTTTGGGGCAACATATACGTATTCATTCCCGTATGCGTGAAATACCTATCAATATAGGTGGCCTTGTTTTATAAAACAATTTTTCATATAATTATTACCATGACTAGAAAAACTCGTTTCAAATATCGCCTCAAAAATTGTTCCATCTTGTTTAACATAAAAAATGAAAAAAGGAGTAGTAAAAATGAATATTATAGTCTATTGTGGAGCCAGCAAAGGAAATCAAAAAGAGTATGAAAATAGTGCTATTCAATTAGGGGAATGGATAGCTAAAAATAATCACTCTTTAGTTTTCGGTGGTGGCAATGCTGGATTAATGGGTATATTAGCAAATACTGTAATACATAATAACGGAAAAACAATCGGCGTAATGCCTACTTTTTTACAAGAAAGGGAATTAGCACATGATAAATTAGACGAATTAATAATCGTCGAAAGTATGTCTGAAAGAAAAGAAACCATTTTAGAAAAAGGCGATGTATGTATAGCCTTACCAGGTGGTCCTGGAACACTAGAAGAAATAACGGAAGTTGTTTCATGGACAAGAGTTGGACAAAACGACAATCCTTGTATTTTCTTCAATACAAACAACTATTATTCACTTATTGAACAATTTTATGACCAAATGGTTTCAAATCAATTTTTAACTCAAGAAGATAGAGACAAAATATTATTCTCAAAATCTTTTGAAGAAATCGAAAAATTTATAAAAAATTATAAAGTGCCAAAAGTAAGAACATACTAAAATAAAATTGCTTTATTGTCATCGATCCTCGGAACACACCTATTCATTTAGGTGTGCTTTCTTTATGGACGTAATCAACCAACCGTATACCCGCTTTATCAATTCTCGATGCAACATAAGGCATTTCTCAGAACACAAAAAACCTCTACTCCGTAATAAGGTAATGGTTTAATGTTACATTTCATTTCTATTTGCAAATATCGTTAATGTATAATTTTTACCATCGTCATTTTCGATAGATTCAATCTTATACATATCTCCATTGTATTTAATTTTATGATCTAACTCGATACCCTTACGATAACGAATAATAAATCTTATTGGTACATTTGTGACACTGAATCCCATTGCTTCAAACTCACCTGCTCGCATTGTCTTAATGTCTGCCCATGGTTTAGCGATTTCAGCTTCTACTTCTTCAAATCCACCTTCATCATTCATTTCTTCCGTGATACCAATGATAGATATTCTATTATTAAAATGATATGCCATTTGTTTCACCTCACATATAAATTGTTGAACCTGTTCAACATTTGAAATGGTCCGACGTCGGACTTTTTAGTTACAGACAATTTTGTCCGTTTGCTGTTACTCTTTTTTGAGTAATAGTACGCGCACTTTTTTTGTGTGTACTTTTACATATTGGTTAAACTTTTTTGTCTAACCAAAGCTCATAATTGAGCCGTGTGATTCCTCAACTTTGAGGTCTCTAAATTTTCTAATTGGTCGCCGTGCAACTGTTGCACAACGAAATTCTGATACGTACCACATTTCAAGCCAGCACTCGATTACATCGCCCGTAAGAATTGCTCATAATTATCAAATATCCCACTCTCACATTCACTCTCTGCTGCATCGAGAAATGAATTAACGTATAGTTGTTCGTTTGACGTTCTATAATTATGTCCATATTATCATTAAATATAAACAAATTCTTAAATTTTTATATTAATCATAACTTTTTGTTATCACCTTTATTTTTTAGTTATAGTACAATTAAATTAATAATTTATTTTTTAAAAGGGGATAAGTAGAATGAAAAAGGTTATATTTTTGTTATTAGCAAGCTTCATATTTACGGCTGCATGTAGTCAAGAGGAAAGTAAGACAGAGGATAAGAAAGAAACAAAATCATCATCAAAAAATGATAAGAAAAAAGACGAAAACAAGAAATCCCATGATGATAAAAAAGAAGAATCAGACAAAAAAGAAACTGATAACACTGATGATACACAACAAGCAAACACTGAACCGCAAAACCAAAATGTTGAGCAACCACAATCAACAGAAGAACCTATGCAATCACAAGAACAAGCTAAACCAGTGGAACAAGAACCTACAGACCAAGAAAAAATGAAAGCTAATGCTAAGGTAGCTAAGGAAAATGGTTATACTGGCATACCTAATGGTGATGCTATGAGCGATGTTCCAGTTGGTCAAATTGATTTACCACCAGATGAATTAGCAAGAGAAGAAGCTAAACCAGAATATCAAGATGTAGTTGAAACAGAAGAAGAAGCTGATGCAAGAATAGGTTTAAACGAATAATTTAAATTGCCACCTACTGTCATTTTTTTAAATAACCCACTTATTCATTTAGGTGGGGTTTATTTATAATAGTAGATTGTTTTAAATAAGTAACTTCATGTAAGTCGGCTAATTTCTTGATAAAATCAATTAATACTTTTTCTGTTATAATATGATTTTCAAAATCTGTCTTTAGTTTTTTAAATAACTGCTTTTCTTGTTCAGTACTTATTTTTTTAAAATATCCCCACATATGGCAATAAGCATTTATTATTGATCCTTTAGAAGGTTGCTTATTTAGAGCATATTGAATTTTTTGTTGAATTATTTCAATTTCAACATCATTATTCATCAAAAATCTAATATCATTATAAGCGTTTTGATCATGCCATAAAACTTCGTATTTATATCTACTCCACAGTTTTTCTTTTTGAAATTGTTTGTTAATGTTATATACCTTCTTTCAATGTTCTATTTAATAAAAAGGAACTATTTTACTAGCTTTAATAATATCTTTAGTAAAGAAAAATTGTTTGTCCTGTCCTGTGTATGAAGGGTTGAGTATCATATTTGCTTTTGCGTTATATAACCATTCGGGATGTATTCCTGAATTCAAAATATCCTGGAATTCTTGGAAATCTTTATTCCAGTCTAAATTTGGTTCCATTTATTATCACCTCATGAATATAATAGAACACTCGTTCCCATAAATCAATTTAATATCAATTTTTCTTATAATCAATTATAATTAATCTTTAGATAAATTCAGACAATCAAGGAGAATACATATGAATTACAAAAAAGAAATTGAAAAAATAGGTTGGAATACAAAAGAAGTAGCTAATCGAGTCGAAAGTTTAATCGAAGAAAAAGTAATAGATGTAAAAGAAGATGTAACCGAAGATCTATCAGTGATTGTTGAAAAAGAAAATAATAATCCAATACTCAATGAGTTTTTAAATAAATAAAAATTAGCCTATGTAATTAGATAGGCTAATTTATCACACTTTGTTAAGCGTTCCACGTCGCTTGATAATTAAATACCCCAATATACTTATTGAAAACTAATTATGAATAAAAAACTTATATAAATTGTAGTTCATATACACTTTTATTTTCATAAGTATTAAAACTATCAATATGACCTTTTAATAATACTTCTTGTTTCTTTCTACTCACATTGTGATAATATGTAAGTTTAATATTCATATCTGATTCGTAACCGTTATTTTGAATTGCATCATCCAATTCATCGAATACAGTTTTATTAATAGGTAACATATAACTTTCTTTGCTAGGTAACATATTTATATATTTCTTCTGAATTACATTATCTTTACCTAAGATAACTTCGACAGTTATCTTTTTAGCAGCTCCTCCACCAAGGTTATATAGCTTTAAATAATCTTCGTTTTCTTCAGAATTTGAAGTCGTATTTCTTAAATTTAAAGTTTTATTATCCTTTTTTTCTAAAAGGATTTGATTAAAACCAAGTGCTGGGATAAAACTAATTTTCATTTGGTAAAGTTGAACTGATACCGATACAAAATAAAATAACGCCATAATAAAAGTTCCTAGTGATCCAATTGCTGAAATAATATTTATCATATTAAATCGCCTTTTTTAATTTTTAGGAGACAGTAGTAGGGATTTCAATATAGCATGTAAGGTGCTTTTTGTACATTTTTTAACGTTTTGTCCTATCTTACGTATAAAATTATAAAAAAAACACCCACCAGTTGGTGAGTGTTAAAGTAAGTCTTGTAAATATACATTTTCAGGAAATTTCATTTTTTTGTACATCTCTTGCAATGTAATAGTTTTTAAATTTTTATCATAATATTTAAAAGTTTTGTTCAATTTATTAATCATATTTGTGTAGTCTCTTTTATTTAAACAATGTGATAGACTAATAATCAAATCAAATATAGAGCTTTTATTCATATTCTGAGTATAATTTTTATTAAACGCTTTATTATAGTTACTGAAAATATTATTTCTAGATCTTGGTTTTTTTACTGTAAAATCATATAACCTTTCTTCATGAGCACACACATTTCTAAATAGGTGAGCTTGTTGTAATATACTGTCAATATCATTTGGCTCAATTTGCAAAGCAATTTTATATTCTCTTCTAAATTTAGTTTTAAAATCCAAAGCTATTTTTAATCTTAAGTCATCGTCCAAGTTAGAATACATATGTGATATGGTACCTAAAGATAAATAATTTACTAAAACCCACAAAGGTACTCCATTATGAGTGTTTATATAATGTTTAAGTGGTTCGTTTTTTCTGTTACTCATTATGTTACTTAAACTTGCAACTGTCCTAACAATACTGTCAGTTTTTTTAGGATTATCTGAATAGTTTTTGAAATATAAATACGAATGGGACTCTTGATATTTTTCACTAAAATAGTAAGCAATGCGAGACTTAATCTGCGTTTCAAAAACCAATAAGTACTCTAATAAGTTATTTCTTAATTTTCTGTCTAATTTATACAAAGAAAAAACCTCATCAAAATGCGTTCCTTCGATAAATTTTTCTGGGATTTCAGGCAGCCCACGACTATCTATACATAAAAATAAATCCTTATATCCATTTATTATATTATAGTAGTTTTCATTTTCTAAATCTCTTTTTTTCTCACTAGGGACCTCTAACCCTCTATCTCGTAATATTTTCAACTGTTGATTATGTGTTTTAAAAGGTTTCATTTTATTCAATGCTCCTAAAAAAGTAGCCATAACCCGAATAGAGTTATGGCTAGATCATTTGTATATATAATACACCAATCCCCCTATTAAATGCAACTACAAAAATTGATTTTATACGATTTAAAAACACAAAAATAGGGCAAGCACATAAATACCTACCCTAATAGCAATAGATACACTTATATGTTTATGTTAGTATCAAGGCAAGAAGAAACTCGTTCACACTCGTTTCAACAAACATCATTTTTTAACAAATAATGTTTTTAAAAATATATAAATCACTAAAATAATAACAGCAATACAAAAAGCAATATTAAAAACCTCTAAATCAAAAAAATTAACAAAAGCAAAACTATTATATTGAGATTCATTAGCAACATTTTCTATACCTCTAGCATCAACTTCAATTTTATTTAATAACCATAAAACCATTGAAATTGCTAATAACATTACCGCAGAATCTAACACCGATTTAAAAAACCTTTTTAACATTGTCTAACTCCTTTTTTATCCCAAAATAACATATTTCTTTATTCCAATTGCTTTATTGACGTTGAGCCTCGGAACCCTTAACAATCCCAAAACTTGTCGAATGGTCGGCTTAATAGCTCACGCTATGCCGACATTCGTCTGCAAGTTTAGTTAAGGGTTCTTCTCAACATCAATAAATTTTCTCGGCATAAATGCGTGTTCTATTTTTTATTATCGTCTTGATAATCATATTTTTCTGCCATATCATCAAAATCATCATCTTTATAAAAAAGTACAAAGTAAGCAATAACTCCAATTGGAACGCCTAAAAATGGTGTAGTAAAAGTACTAAATATTACACACATTAAAATTAACCAAAACAAATCTTCTAAAGTCCATTTTTTATTTAATAAATCATTCAAAATTTGTTTAATAGTCATAAAAAAACACTCCTCTTTAGCAAACTTTATCTTATGTTAATTAATCTTAGTTCTAATATAAATATAACAAAAATGGGGCAAGCACATAAGCGGCTGCCCTTATTTATTACCTCAACTTATCCAATACATTATCTAATATTTGCCTAACTCTTTCTGCAGATACTTCAAATATACGCCCTACTTCTTGATAAGTCTTGCCTTCTGCTAAAAGCCAAAATATGCAATACTCCTTATCTGTGGCCACTTGTTCTACTAACATTTCTAACTCATTATAAAATATGCTATCTTCAATATGATTATTGTCTATAGAAACTATTTCCACTTGTTCATTCACACTAAAGAAGTCATCAACAGTTGTATCCTCATCACATTCATGATTATTATTCATCGTCTTGTGGTAATTCAGTATAAACGCCTTCACTGTTGCTTTATCATACTTCATACATAATCTACGGCCTTTGCAACACGCTTTAATATAACTTCTTTCGCATGTCTTAACGTCAATTCACTTATACCTATCACATCAGCTATAACGTTGTCTGTGTAGTTGTTATCATCCCACCATGACAATTTAATAATCTGTTGCACTTTAAATAACTGTCATCAAAGACTTCAAACAGTATATTTATACATAATCACACAATATCACAAACGGAACTAATGTTCGTTTTTAGAGTGTGTAATTGATATTTTATTATCTAATTCATAATGATATAATCATTGTCAAAACGCTATTATAATTGGTGGTTCTTCATGAAAAAATATCTATTCATTATCATTGCAATTCTTGCCATAATATTAGGTTTATACATATATATCGGTGCAGCATTCAACATCTATTCGTTACATTTTTCACCTCAAATATTAATTGGAATCTTTTTAATATGTGCAGGAATTGTTCAATTACTAGGTGGTCCAAAACCATATTTAGCTTATTTATTTATACTCGTTGGAACTGTTTTACTAATTTTAAATTAACAAGTCAAAGGAGAATTACTATGAGCTTACCTGTTGCGATAATATTAGGAATTATTTTTGTACCAGTCTACACATATATAGGTATGCAAATAACATTCAAATATCATAATTACAGAAAAAAGCACTATAATATAGAGCCTATGTCTAATCTTCGTATTTATACTGAAGCATTCTTCCTTGTAATAGCTGGTATCGCATTTGTAGCAACACTCATCTATATAGCATATTTTAGCTGAGTTAGATTAAAACTACCTTTCCTATCTAACAATATATATAGATAGATTCCCAACGTACTGGGAAAAATACACTTTGTTTTCGATTCTGAACGTTGAGCTTGTTCCAGTTGAGATTCGAGTTGTGATTTTTCTTCGTCACGTTGTTTGAGTTGTCGTTTATAATCCTCAATTTCTCTAGTAGTAACTTCATCAATGGATTTTTTTCCATTGCCGGTATCAATGCCGTGTTCAATGGCATGCTTACGTTGTTCTTCTGGCATAGTTGCTAATTGATATAATGCTTTAATTCCTAAATGCAACACCGGTGTTGCATTTGAACTCCGAAACTCATCTGCAATTTTTATGAATCTCTGAGCTTGTTGTTTGTGCATCCCTACATTTTCAAGCCACTTACCAAATTCTCCGTGAACAAGATTATTCTCTTTCACGTGTTTTAATCTTCGACCAATTTCGAATATTGATTGACCAGCTATGTTTTGATAACTTTTAATTTCGGTTTCGATAGTTGTTAGATTATTGCTTAGTTGTAAATCATTCAATCTATTATGCTCCTTTCGTGTATAATGCTCTATATGTATTGGCTAATCACCTTAAATTAATAAAAGCTACCTCTTAAGATAGCTTTTCCAATAAATTATTAAACATTTGCCCTATTCTACCTGCAGTTACATTAAATACATTTCCAATTTCTTTATATGAATGCCCTTCTGCTAACAATATAAATATAAAATACTCTTTATCTGTCCCAACTCGCTCAACAATGTTCTCTAGTTCATTATAAAAGATAACTTCTTCGATATTATTTTCATCAAATAGATTAGTTTCTTCTTGATTGTTAATTTCAAAGAAATCATCCAAGTTATCATTATTATCACTCACTTCATCATTTTTCTGTACACTATGATAGTTAAGTATAAATTTCCTTAGTGTCGCTTTATCATAATTCATATAGTTATCACATTCCTTATACTGCAGCAGCTCTTTCATCTTTTCTAGCACTGTTAATATGGTTATAATTCTTAATTTTATATAAATCTCTTTGTAATTTATCAATCGTCTCATATGCCTTTATACGTCCATGAGAGCGCATATAATCCATGACCTCTTTTTGTTCCTGTTTTGTATATCCATGAATAATCTGTTTTAATAAATTTATTCTGTTAAAACTATTATTTTTAAAACGTTCTAAATCTTCTCTTTGTTGAATTATCCAAATGACTAATTTTTCTAGAGGATATGATACTGTGATAACTCCATCCACATCATCACAAGTCATGTGCGATACATTTAAATGATAACTTTCTTCAATTTGCATCTCTATAGATTTAATTTTACGGTTTATAATAAGTGGGTTATATTTCAGTAACAGTTCATACTCTGAAATTTTTTGTTCTTCTATATAGTACAATGTTGATTTACTTTGTTTTAATATCATGGTCGAAACCTCCCTGATTTAAAGATAGAAGGAAGACGCTGACGATAAAGTCAACGCCTTTAGATACTATTTTTTGCTTGATACTAAATTGGGATATTTAATCATCTTTTTACCGAATGTTTTATGCTGCAATAAACCAGTTGCTTTTTGCCACATAAAATCGCTATAGAATCTTTTTGCATCGTAGTGCTTAATCTCGCCTTCTATAATTGGTTTAGCTACATCATTTAACGATTGTTGATTGATAATTTCACCAATATAATTATTATTGCTTTCAATTTTAGCTTTAAGCTCATTGATTTGTTTATTAATATTTTCATTTTCTTTCTCAACGGATTTAATAACCTTATTAGCATTATCTGTCTCACTATAAGTTACTTTCTGCAATTGATCTAGCGATTTAACATTACTCGGTAAATTGACTACAATTTGTCCATTAACATTAGGATTTGTAGCTTTTTCACGTCTTAAATCATCTATTTCATTTAAAGTTAATTCATATTCTTGTGTGCTTAAGTTTCCTTCTTCTAATTTATTGTACAAAGCGTTAATACTATCCTGATATGAAGCATTGTTATTAATATGTCTACATTGGTCCAACATATCCTTTAATACTTCTAAATGCGTTGGAAAAATTTCTTTAACCGTTGGTTTTGGGATTGTTTTACTTGCCATAATATCGCTCCTTATTCTTTTTAATTAAATTTTTAATTTTATTTACTGCACTATATTCTTTTTGATAATCCATTAGTTCGTTAACCATATTCTCAACTACGCTTAATTCTCTAAGTACATTAGTAAGTTGTCGATTCTTCGCTTTATCAATTGAATTCTGTTGTTTCACATCATCAATTTCTTGGCGTATCTCCTTAATCTTACTTTTTACATGATTCCATTCAAATACATTAATATTGCTCATTTAATTCCCTCCTTTGTTTTATTTATAGTTATCCTGTTAACCATATTTATTAAGCCAGCGCAGGAAATGTTGATTTTTTGCTGGGATAGGGGGTTATATGTGTAATAAATCGAAATTATTACGGAATCGAAACACCTTCGCCGTTCCCTCTATTTGGAAAAAGCAGTAATTTGATTTCATGGGGGGCGTGTATTAAAACTCCTGCTATTGCTTATGCTTCATATCCAGATAATGTTTATAACTAATTCCTTTAACGACTTTTTCAGATGTCTCACAATATAATAAATAACGTGCTATCAGTTTACTGTATCCCATAACGCAACATCTCCTAATGTAATAGTGTATTCATCGTCTCACTTAGTTTCAGTGTCACAGGCAACCAACGAGCATCTGAATAATCAAATGGATTTGTCATAACAGGCAGATCTAGATACATACCATGTCTTACATAAGTCGTTACATCTGTGCGTACCAGCTCAAGTTGTTTAGATGATAGTAAGCTACCTACTATATTAATGACTTCCATACTCCATCCATGCCACAACACAATGTTCTCATTGTCTACATGTACAAATGTAAAATCACCTTGATAACCAATATGCAATGACTCAAATAATTCCTCTAAATCAATAAAGGATACTAGGGTATGGTATTTAATAAAGTTAATGATATATATATTCAGTTCATCTTTAGTCATTACATTCTCCTTTATGCTTTAATCTTATTCACATTACGCTTAACATGTTTAATAGGTGCAACATATCCCTTATCACGATCTATAGGTCTCATACGATTACCATCACGATACTGATACCAGTATTGTTCCCTATCACACATTACATTCAATTCATTAATAAGGAAATCTATTGTCTGCATGTCTGCTCGCAAGAAGATAGTCATATGCCCCACACTTGTATAATTGAGCTTAAGGTTGTATCCCTTTAACCATGAGGTTAATAGTTCCATGTTTAGTTTAGATTGAAGATATGCCTGACCTTTACTTGATAAACACCAGTCACATGTGATGAAGTCTATTTCTAAATACTGATACTTTCCATGAGTTTTATAGATATGGCAGATAGGTTTATTGTTAGTCTTTAACTGATTGATATCCAGATGATTCAGTCTTTGTTTATTTAGTGCGAATATTTGAGATAACCTTTTGTGTATCATAATCATCACCCTTTATTCTTTTTGATATACCCTAAGTAATTCTTAGTACGTGCCATCACTAACTCAAAGTTACCGTGCGCAATCATTTTATAACTGGTGCGCCTATTAGTATTGGGGACATAGCTTTCACGCCATGCCACCCATTTATTATCAATATATTCAACATAAACTTGCGACACCTTACTAATTGAACAGAAATACATTTCTTCCGATATCCCAATGATTAATCCTAGATTTTTAGCTTGCTTATCATAATTAATTTCAATATTAGTAGCCTGCACTTCTTACAGTTGCCTCCCACTCTCTCTCAGTTATTACATCGCCATTTTTATTATCTCCAATTAATATACGTAATGGCTCAATGTCTAAGTTACATTGCTTTGCATAACTAACTGCTTTGTATAAATCATCATTTCTGTATTCACTTTCTCCATTCACAATACGTTGATATGCTTGTTTACCTAATCCACCTTTACCACTGCCTAAATGGTCAAAGTTATGATCTGATAGTACTCGTTTCATAGAATATGGCTCTAACACTTGTTGAGTATAGTTGCCACGTTTAGAAAATATACGATTTTCAAATTCTCCATTATATTTAGTCACACTCATGCCATTGTGTTTATAACTACCTTTACGTGTCCGACTATTCGCCAATACAAAATAATTGTTATGATGTGCCTTTATATCTACTGATGGTAAATAATCTATTTTTTGACCATACTCAATGCCATCATGTTTACGAAATATAATGTGTTTACCTCCACTAGGCGTAGTTTGTACCAATGTATTTTGTGCATTAATAACAATTTCATCATAAAAAGGAATCATCTTTAAACTTTCGAATCCGTTTTTACCTTTTGCATGATCTACATCAATATCGATACACCACACACCACGTGTTAGTACGCCTAATACATGTGTTTGATGATAAAAACTTGAATGATATTCAATGAAATCATCTGTAACAGCTATATCTGCAAAAGTAACACTAGGTTTCTTATACTGATTTAAAGGTATAACTTGAATATTCTTTTTTAATAAATATTTTGCTACATGATAACCTGTCATTGAATACCTCCTAATTAAGAGTTACGGTAACGCTTGTAACCTATATTTTCTCTATAGTAGCTAAACTATTTTAAGATTATAAAAAACTCTATAGAAATTAGAGTTACAAGAGTTACCGACTGTTATTACAATGTTTCAAGAGTTACTACAAGAGTTGCTTAAGAGTTACGGTAACGCTTATTCATTAATTAGTTCTAATGCCATATTAAATAACTCTGAATTTCCAACATTATGCACTCTTGTATTTACACCATCTATCTTTTTTTGATTATTAAGGCTAATGCCAATCTTCTTCATATCATCTTTAGCTTGTTTGTAACGTAAACTTCTATAATCTTGTTCGATTAATTTTTGCAAAGTTTCATCACCAGCAAATATAAAATTTTGTCTAGATAATGATTTCAACAATGCAACTTGTGTTTCCGTCAATTCATCTTCACTAAAATAATGTTTAAGTGTTACATCATTGAACCTAAATTCTCGACCTATTTCTTTAAGATACTCTAAACTAGCAATTAAGAATGAAACGGCAGCTGCAACTGATTTTTTATCATTCGGTTGTACAAAATTCCAATAAGGTTCAAACAGTTTATACCTTTCATCATCAGTCTCATTAAGTGGTCTATCTTTGAGTGAAATTTTAATAGTACGTGTGGTGTTTGCTGTAATATCCCCTGTATCTACATTTTCGTTTGTATCAAGCACTAATAAGGACTTATTCTTGAATGTGAATGCATTTCTACCAATACCACGTCCTGAAATCACTTCACCAGTCGCAATTTTTCTTAATATACGCATCATACCTTTTGTTATTTCTCCTGTTTCATTTGCATGTGCGATATCTGCACCGTAGAAATTCATCCACTCGTTAGATGCCTCGAATCCACCAGAAATTAAACTGTCAAAATTAACTTTGTTGACTTGTAACAGTGCGTCAAACGTAGTCATGAACAAACCTTTACCTGAACGCCCAAAATCCTTCATAAGGAACCATTTTTCTGCTTGTATGAGCTTCATTTTGCGATACATTGCATAAGCATGTACCAGCATTAAGTTATTCTTACTCTTATCACTTTCAGTAACGAAATCAAAGAATTTTTTAGGTGTATCTGTATCAATTTCTGATGCATTAACATCATATTTTTTAGCGTATAACTCATTTGATTGCAGTGCTTTATTTCTAAATTCTAAATTCCTGCAATCATATATCCAGTCATTACCTGCAATCGTATATGGAAGGATATTGTACCCATGTTCTACATTTAGTTGTTCACGGTACATTTCAAGCATAACTTCCAAAAAGTCGTTTATCTGATGCTTGTTATCGACTGGATAATTTAGTGCAAAATTCGTATCGTCTATTACTTCATATGTGTTATTTTTGATTATAATAAAACAATCTAACTCATCTGAATAAATCACTTTATTTGTAATTAGATCTGCAATAAATCTTGCGTAGTTATTAAATGATCCTGCTGTAAAACTGGCTTTCTTTTCTTCCTCACCATTATCATTTTCTGTAATTTTAGTATTTACAATTCCGTAAATAACTCCAATTTCTTTAGGAATTATGATATAATCTAAAGTAAGATTACTAATGTAATCGCCTATATCATTTTTTTCACGATGGTATAAATTTCCTTTGTTATTAAAGACTTGTTTATCGCTAGAGATAGAAGCGAAATTAATTCGCTTACTAATCTCCTTAATTTTTGATAAACTTTGCGTATTGATATAATCTAAATTTGAATGAAATTCAAAATGTTTTTTATACAGTGTTGTTTCGTCCATACAACCAACCTTTCGTATATGTTATATTCTTGTTAGGTATTTAATTAAATATCTGTGTTTAAGCGTTATCTGTTGAGTTTGGTCGCTGTTCAGATGACGCTTTTTTCTAATTCTCTAAACTCTTTAATAATCGTTTCAAATTCGTTTATATACAATCTCAATAGGTCAAATATTTGTTTACTGTGAACACGATGTTCGTGATAAGCACGAGCGTATGAAAGAGCTTCATCTTTAGTCATAAGGTAATTGCGGTTATACGGTAAACACTCATCGTCAAACCAACCTTGCGCTTCTTTCAAATCTTCAAAATTTTCCTTCAATAATTCTAATTGTGTACCTATATTATCCATTTCAAAATTCATGTTACTTACTCCCTTTTCTAATATTTGTCATTTGCATTTTTAAATCTGCTAAATCGATAGTTAACTTGTTATTTAAATTAAAAAGCAATTCTCCCAAATCTTCGCTAATTTCTTTATCAAGTGGTTTTGAATTACAGTAATCAACTAACCATTGCATTAATTCGTTTGAGTAATCACTTTGACCCATTAAATGGTGCATTTTTTCTGTTTGTTCGATATATTCATCTTTCGTCATCTTACTTCACTCCTATTATAATTTTGTCTTTCAACGGTATTGCTACGACTGCACCCATGATATATAAAGCTAGTGGCACAAACACATCTGATATTGCTAATGCTAGTAATACAGTAAATACTGTTACCAATGTGATTAATATTGCGTAGTTTTTCATTTAATCCCTCCTTATTGTCCTACTGTGATTGAATTACTAAATAAATCATCGATAGGCATTTCATATAATTCAGATAAAATTTTTGCTTCAGTCAAACTGAATTCACCTTTGCCACTCTCCTTAATTTGGTAGCGTTGTGGCGAAATGTTAAGTTTCTTTGCGATTGCTTTCTGTGTGTGTCCATGTTCCTTACGTGCGATGTATAACATCGGATATGCTAAGTTTGTCATTTTATTTCCTCCTTTTTAATGACATGTTTGCATGTCATATTTGATTACAATTGCATTATATAATTGTCAAAAGGTGTTTGTCAAATACAATTATCTTTTTTTGTTTAAAATGACATGTTTATATGGTACATTATCTGAAAAGGAGGTTTAACATTGCTACATTTTAATTTAAAAACGTATTTAAAAAATAAAGGTATAACTATAAGTGAATTGAGTGAATCAACAGGAATATCAAGAAACTCGCTAGGGTTATTGGTTAATGGTAAAAGTCGAGGAATACAATTTGATACTTTAGAGAAAATTTCAAGAGTAATTGATGTCGATATTAATAAATTGTTTACATTGTCATTTGATGAAATTCAAATAGGTGCTACTTTAAAAGATATAAGAAGTTCTGATCTAGGTATAAATCACAATGCCTCATATGATAAAAAAATTTTAATTTGCTCAATAGATATAGATGGTGAAAAAAATGAATTTTACTTCCCTTATGAAATTGATATCAAAATGCATGTTTTAAAAACGACAGAATCTGAATTACATATAAAAATGCATATAAAAGATGATGAATTTTACAGGTTGTTTTTGCCATTAAACGAGGATGTAGATATTTCAATACGTAATCTAGTAGACATTTACTTTTTTAATTCAATTTTAAAAATCAACGAAAAAGAATTACTAGAAATTGATAATAACAATTTTAATATATCTAAAAAGCAAATAACTTACGAAATAACTAGAGATGCTTTTACTACTTCAAAAAGTGGAGTGTCAGATTTAAAAAATAATGAATTGACTAAATCAAAGCAATATATCAATGATATTAACGAAAGTGGAATATTAAATTATTCAGAAGAAAATGGAAAAATCATTTTCAAAAGTAGGTGAATCACATGCAACACGACCTTAAACTGTCCCACAACATCTATAAAGATGCTAAACGTGGTACATATTACTTCCGTGTCAAATACTACGAGAAAACGGGAGAACGCAAAGAAATTAAACGTACTGGATTTAAACAACGTAAAGAAGCTGTGAAAGCTTGTAATGCTTATATGGACGAAATAGAGGGCATAGGTAAGATTAATCAATTACCGTTCGATGAATTGGTACAAGAGTATGTTGAGTGGTATTCTGCACGTCGTAAAGCATCAAGTTTAAAATCACTTAAGACACATACCAATAATCATTTATTACCATTCTTTAAATCAATGGACGTATTCAACATGACAACGCAGGACATTATGAAGTTTCAAAATAAGAAAATGAAGGAAGGACGTTCTGCAGAATATTTGAAGAAAATGCACGTGTTTCTTGTATCTATACTAAACCATGCTATGAAATATCATGATCTAAAGCAGAATGTTGCATCATTAGTAGGTAACTTTGAAATTGAGACACAGAAACGCTTAAATTACTGGACGTTAGAACAATTCAATCAATTTCACAATATGCTACCTAATTTGCAACAAAAAGTATTCTTCAAATTACTTTTCACGAGTGGCGCACGTAAGGGAGAGATTAGAGCGCTCACATGGGACGATGTAAATTTTGACGATGATTATATCCATATAAACAAAACGGACTATCACGGTATCGTGACAGCCCCTAAAACGAAAGCGTCCATACGTGATATATATTTACCTGCTCACATGATGGACGACTTACAAGAATATTTAATTTGGTATAAAGAAAATAATATTTACAAATCTAATTATGTACTATTTGGCACATTTTTTAAAGCATTTAGCGAAAGTGCTATTGATAGATGGTTTACTGGTACACTTAAAAAGCTTGATGAAACATTGCCTGACGGTGAAACGTTCCCACGTATTGTTATTCATGAATTAAGGCATAGCCATGCGTCTATGCTAATAAATCATGGTGCTAGTCCTATGATTATAGCTCAGCGATTAGGACATACATCTACAGAAGAAGTAACATCACGCTATGGTCATTTGTACCCTTCCACTCAAAAAGAAATAATAAAATATCTATGACGTTGTCCAACTGTTGGACGACGTTTTTTTATGTATTGGGGCAAAACTGGGGCAATATTGGGGCAACAAAAATAAAAAGCCCTTAACCACAAGGGTTAAAGGCTACATAGTGGAGACGGCGGGAGTTGAACCCGCGTCCAAAGGTCCTGATACACATCTTTCTACGTGTGTAGTCTATTAGTCAATTTCGCGTAATGAGAGGTAATAGACAACCAACATTACGCTAGTTTGATTAGATCTCTTCTAAACAGACTTCAAACGGCAGTGTTTAGCGTAGCCTACTAAGGTTGAATCGCGTTAACAGTGCATAGGCGACACTGTTAGGCGATGCAGAGTGCGATTAGGCAGCTACTGCGAAATTATTGTTTTCTTTGCCAGTTATTATAAACTGTGTGTGTTGTTGCGGAGACAACCCTCCGACACGCTTAATGAGCTCTGGGGACCCCTGTCGAATCCATAAACGTCCCCTCGATGAATGAATGTACTTCCTGCATCTCACTAATACCTTATGTTTTACAGAAAGTACATTTAATATTAACAAAAATTGCTTACTTTAGCAATAGATTAGCTTAATAACGGGCTTTCATTGCTCTATCTACGTCACGTTTAACTGCTTTTTCTTTTAATGCTTGACGCTTATCATATTTTTTCTTACCGCGTGCAATACCTAATAAGACTTTGCAATTACCGTGTTTTAAATAAAGTTTTAATGGAACTATAGAATAACCAATTTCACGTGTACGTTCACCTAATTTAATAATTTCACGTTTGTGTAATAGTAATTTGCGTGAACGTCGTGGATCGTGATTAAAGCGATTACCCTCTTCGTAAGGAGCAATATGCATATTTTGGAGATAAATTTCTCCACGTTTCACCTGTGCATAGCTATCCTTTAAATTGGCACTGCCACGACGTATAGATTTAATCTCAGTTCCTTGTAACACAATGCCCGCTTCAATCGTATCTTCGATATTATAATCATGTCTGGCTTTACGATTTTCTGCTAATGTACCTGGTGATTTTTTCTTTGGCATTGAGTTTCACCTCTTCGCTGATTTATTTTTTCTTTTTACGTGCTTTGTTTTTGACTTTTTTATCTTTGTAAAACGGTTTGTGTTTAGTGTTACCACTTTTTTGGCTATCACGATTACGCTGGTTTTTACCTTTACGTGATTTTTTCTTTTTATTACCTTTACCTTGCTGACGATCATCTTTTGACTTATCTAATGACTTACCACGTGTTTTAGCTTGAATTGTTTTACCACGTGCTGGTCTTTGACTACGTTCATTTTTAGGTAATGGCATACCTACGATTTGGAAATCAATCATGCGTTCATCCACATCAACATGGATAACTTTAATTTTCACTGCATCACCAATACGGAACACTTTTGCTTGGCGTTCACCAATCATCGCCATTTGGCGCTCATCGAAGTGATAATAGTCATCCGTTAAGTTAGCTACGTGAACCATACCTTCAATGGTATTTGGTAATTCAATGAACATACCAAAGTTAGCAACAGAACTAATAATACCTTCAAATTCATCACCAATATGCTGTACCATAAATTCTGCTTTCTTCAGTTCATCTGTGTCACGTTCGGCTTCAATCGCACGACGTTCTCTTTGAGATGTATGTTCTGCAATTTCTGGTAAGCTATCTTCCCATTTTCTTAACTCTTTTTCGTCCATTGCATTATCGATTAAATACTTACGAATGAGACGGTGTACAGTTAAATCTGGATAACGACGTATAGGTGACGTGAAATGTGTATAATATTCTGCTGACAAACCAAAATGACCTAAATTGGTGTCATCATAATGTGCTTGTTGCATTGATCTTAACATCATGGTAGAGATAACCATTTGTTCTGGTAAACCATCTACTTCTTGTTGAATTTTTTGTAATGTTGAAGGATGGATGTCTTCTCCTGTACCTTTAATCATCAAGCCGAAATTCGTAATAAAATCGAAGAATTGGCGTAATCTATCTGATTTTGGTTGCTCATGTACACGATAAATAAATGGTACATCTAACTTATCAAAATGTTCTGCTACAGTTTCGTTAGCAGCTAACATAAATGATTCAATTAAGCGTTCACCTTCTCCACGATTACGCACTTGAATATCGGTAGGTAGACCTTCCTCATTAACTAACACTTTAGCTTCATTTATATCAAAATCAATTTCACCACGACGTTTACGCATTTGGATAAAACGTTGTGACAAATCTTGAGCCAAATCTAGCATTGGTGTTACTTCGCTATATTTGTTACGTGTAGCTTCATTTTTATCTGTTATTATTTCGTTTACTGCATCATAGGTCATACGGTAATCAGAATGGATAACACTATCGAATATTTCATGATTAACGATATCTCCATGCTCATCTATTTCCATACGACAGCTTAATGTTAAGCGGTCTACATCTGGATTCAATGAACAAATACCATTACTTAAACGATGTGGAATCATCGGTATTACTCTATCTACTAAATAGACACTTGTAGCACGATCATATGCTTCTTTATCTAATGCGGAATTTTCAGTGACATAGTAACTAACATCCGCAATACTAACCGTTAATTGAGTATTACCATTAGATAATTGCTGCACACTAATCGCATCATCTAAGTCTTTTGCATCTGCACCGTCAATCGTTATAGTGAGTTCATCTCGTAAATCACGTCTACCAGTAATTTCTGACGGTTTAATTTCATCTGGTACTGCTTCTGCCTCTTCTAATACTTTATCAGGAAATTCAATTTCTATACCATGTTGATAAATAATAGATAAAATATCTACACCTGGATCATTCTTGTGTCCTAAAATAGCAGAAACATGACCTTCTGGATTAGAATTGTCATCGGCGTATTTAGTAATTTGTACTAACACCTTATGACCATCAATAGCACCTAAATTTTGACCTTTAGGAATAAAGATATCTTGCATAATACGTTTATCATCTGGTAGCACAAAGCCGAAGTGACGTGCTTCACTGTAAGTACCTACTACTTGTGTAACTGAATGTGTTTCTATAGATTTTACTTCACCTTCAGTTTTCCCTTTATGTTCACCACGTGAGTTTTGTACTTCTACAAGGACCGTGTCACCATCCATCGCTCTGTTAATCTTAGTAGGTGGAATAAAGATATCATCCATTTCGCTATCTTCTGGGCGTAGAAAGGCAAATCCTTTTTTATTTTGGCTTAGCTTACCTTTTACTAATGCCTTCGTTTTTTGTTTCGAAGCTACTTTTCTTTGGTATCTATCTGTTTTAGTTCTTTCTATTAAACCAGTTTGTTCTAGTTCAACTAGCACCTTTATTAAATCTCTAAATGAGTCGGCACTGCTTAAACCTAATGCATCTTGGAAATCTGACACTGACATTGGTTCATAGTCAGGTTGTTTAATGATTGTTTCAATAGATTGCTTTAAATTCATCATGCCCCTCCTTTCTATATTTTAATTTTAAAATAATTATTCAGACCAATCTAACGATTCTAAAAACTTGAGAACATCTTCAAAAAGTTGTTCTTTTTCTTTATCAATAGTAATGACATGACCAGAGTTGGCATACCATTTTATTGTTTTATCATCCGATTCGCTTTCATTGTATATAATATTAGCTGAATCAGTATTAATCATTTGATCCAATTCGCCTTGTGCTACAAAGATTGGATCCATCACTTCATCAACATGATCGCGTACATCTTGAATTTGTCCTTGTAATTCTTTCAATGTCTCAGTTGGTTTGAAAGCGGACATTTCAGCTTCTATCGTTGAAGCATCTTTACCTTCATACTTTTTAAAGGTACGTGCATAATCTAATACACCTTCAAACATAGAACCTTCAGTCTTAATGTACATAGGCGAACACATGGTTACAATACCCTTTACATCTCGATTTAAGCTTATTTTTAATGCATAACATCCACCGAGTGAGATACCTGCTACTGCAATTTCATCATAGCCTTTATCGACTAAATAATCGAATGCATCCAAGGCATCCTTATACCAAACATGTGGGCTGGACTTTAAAATTTCTTCTGGGGGAGCTGCATGTCCTTCATATTGAGGTGCATAACAAGTATAACCTTGTTTTTGTAAAAAACGCCCCATCTGTCTAACATCTGCAGAGTTACCAGTAAAGCCATGTAATAATAAAACAGCACGATTACTTTCTTCAAATAAGAAAGGTTCTGGAAGTTTAATTTGCATTTTGTTCAATCCTTTCACTGTCATGTCACATAGTTTTGCCACCTTGGCACTTTATGTTTTATCATCATGATGAACTGTTTAGCTTCTCAAGTACTATTATAAATAAAAAAGCCCGACTTTAACATTGTCGGACCTTATATACCCAAATATGTTATGCCTAACATTAACAAGAAGAAAATGATAGACAATACAATTGTTAATCTATGCAAGAATAAATCGACACCGCGTTGCTTTTGTTTACCAAATAACTGCTCTGCACCACCACTAATTGCGCCAGAAAGTCCATTACTTTTTCCTTCTTGGAGTAATACAACAGTTACTAATGCAATACAATCTATAATTAATAGAACTATTATTAACGAGTGCATAAACATTGTCCTCCATTCATTATATACGAAACGCATTATATCACACGTTCGTCTATTTTATCAAATACCTATCGATTAAACGTACTTTTTCGTTTGATTGATACTACTAACATATATATTGCGATAAGCGTAGAAGCAACTAACACAATAATCAGTGGTAAAGTACTTAATACTGACTTAGCATCACTGATAGCTTGTAAGACTACAGAAACATTAATCAAATTATATAAAACATTAGTCGTGAATGCCGCAAACATAAACCACCATAAATACGTGTGACGATTCCAAATAGCTATAATACCTGCTAAATATGCTAAGACATACATAACACCTGTGTATTGAAAACTATTACGGATAGTACCAATTGCATTGTCAGTCGCTTTTTGCCCACTATTTGTCAACAATTGTCGCACTACACTATCATCTAAAACTATGAAATTGTGAATAGCAGAAAGTATTGCCAATATTAGCGAACTATATGCGATAAAGTGTGCTGTCTTTGTTACTCTAGACTTTTGATTTTCATCCATTTCCAAGTACTCCTTAAGATATTTCCATACTTTATTATATCAGTTTCAAAGTTAAAGATGAATTATTCTGATAGAAACTTTCCATATTGATGCAAAAATAAACACGTAAGTCGATTGACCTACGTGTTTATCCGCGTGAACTCATTTAATTTAAGCTATATTATTTAGATAAATTATAGAATGCTTTAAGTCCTTTGAACTTAGCTGTTTCGAATAATTCATCTTCGATACGTAATAATTGGTTGTATTTCGCAATACGGTCTGTTCTTGATAATGAACCAGTTTTGATTTGACCTGCATTTGTAGCAACTGCAATATCAGAAATTGTTGTATCTTCTGTTTCACCAGAGCGGTGAGAAACTACAGCTGTGTATCCAGCTTTTTGAGCCATTTCAATAGCTTCAAATGTTTCAGTCAATGTACCGATTTGGTTAACTTTGATAAGGATTGAGTTACCAATTCCTTTTTCGATACCTTCTTCTAATTTAACAGTATTTGTAACGAATAAATCGTCACCTACTAATTGTACACGGTCACCAATACGATCAGTTAGAACTTTCCAGCCGTCCCAATCGTTTTCATCCATACCGTCTTCAATAGTAATGATTGGATATTTATTAACTAATTCTTCTAAGTAATCAACTTGCTGTTCAGCAGTAAGTTTCGAACCGTTTTCACCTTCGAATTTAGCATAATTATATACGCCATCTTCAAAGAATTCTGATGAAGCACAGTCAAAGCCTAAGAATACATCTTTACCTGGCTCTAAGCCTACTGCTTTAATTGCTTCTAAAATAGTTTCTACTGCATCTTCAGTACCTTCGAATTTAGGTGCAAAGCCACCTTCGTCACCTACTGCAGTTTCTAAACCACGGTTTTTAAGGATTGATTTCAAGTTGTGGAAGATTTCTGCGCCCCAACGTAATGATTCTTTAAATGTAGCAGCGCCTACTGGTAAAATCATAAATTCTTGGAATGCGATTGGTGCGTCTGAGTGAGAACCACCATTTACGATATTCATCATTGGAACTGGTAATTCTGTACCGTTAAATCCACCTAAATATTTATAAAGTGGTTGTCCTAATAAATCAGCAGCTGCACGCGCTACAGCGATAGATACACCTAAAATAGCGTTTGCTCCTAATTTACCTTTGTTTTCAGTACCGTCTAATTGAATCATCATTTTATCAATAGATACTTGATCTAAAGCTGAGAATTCACCTTCAACGATTTCTGGTGCAATAATTTCATTTACATTTTCTACAGCTTTAGTAACACCTTTACCTAAATAACGTGATTTATCTCCATCACGTAATTCAACTGCTTCGTGTTCACCTGTAGAAGCACCTGAAGGTACTAATGCACGTCCGAATGCACCACTTTCAGTTAATACTTCAACTTCAACTGTTGGATTACCACGTGAGTCTAAGACTTCGCGAGCATAAACATCTGTAATAATTGGCATGTTTGTTAATCTCCTTTTTCCTAAGTAGTTTAGAGTTTTTATTTTTGCACTTTCATTATAGCTTGATTCAACGTAAATATAAAATAATTTAATTATTGAAACAAACTGTGATTATGAAAACAAGTCATATGACTACCTTATCTAAGAAGATAGTCATAGCTTATTATTCTTAAATCTTGGTTGTTTTCTTACTGTTATTTAGAATGATTGATTAACGTTTCACCAGTCATATCTTCTGGTTGTTGAACATTTAATAAATCTAATAATGTTGGTGCTAAGTCACCTAAGCGACCTGTTTCACGTAATGTGACACCTTCTTTAGTAACAATAACTGGTACTGGGTTAGTTGTATGTGTTGTCATAGGTTCATCGTTGTCAGTTAGTACCATGTCTGAGTTACCATGATCTGCTGTAATAATCGCATGACCACCCATGTCGATAATTTTATCTACGACTTCTCCTAGACATTCATCTACAGCTTCAATTGCTTTGATTGTAGGTTCTAACATTCCACTATGTCCAACCATATCTGGATTCGCAAAGTTCAATAGAATTAAATCTAAATCACCTTGGTTTAACTCTTCGATTAAAGCGTCTTTTACTTCATAAGCACTCATCTCAGGTTTTAAATCATACGTTGCAACTTTAGGTGAATCGATTAAGCGTCGACGTTCCCCTTCAAATTCGTCATTACGTCCACCACTCATAAAGTAAGTCACGTGTGGGAATTTTTCAGTTTCAGCAATACGTAATTGTTTTAAACCGTTATCTTGCGCTACTTCACCGATAGTATTTGTTAAATCTACTTTTTCAAAGACAATTTCTGCCGCAACATTATCATTGTATTTTGTAAAAGTAGCATAGTATAAGTCTTTCACTTGTTCTACTTTAAAACCATCAAATACTTTATTTGTGAATACTTCAGAAAGCTGTGCAGCTCTGTCTGGACGGAAATTGAAGAAAATCACTGAATCTCCATCATTCACACCATTGTTTTGGTCAGCAATAATAAATGGTTCTACGAATTCATCAGTAAGATCTTTAGCATAGTTTGCTTCGACACCTTCTTTTGCAGTAGCAAATGTTGGTCCATCAATGTTGCGAATCGCATTATATGCTTTTTCTTCACGGTCCCAACGCTTGTCTCTATCCATTGCATAATAACGACCTGAAATAGATGCGAATTGACCGATACCAATTTCTGCAAATTTAGCTTCTGTGTCTTCGATAAATTTTAATGCTGATTTTTGATCAACGTCACGTCCATCTAAAAATGCATGAACATATACTTTATCGAGACCTTGTTTTTTAGCTAATTCCAATATTGCAAATAAGTGTTTGTAATGACTGTGCACACCACCATCTGACAATAATCCAAAGACATGTAGCGCAGAATTATTATCTTGTACGTGTGTTATCGCATTATTTAACACTTCATTGTCAAAAAAGTCACCGTCTTCAATAGACTTGTTAATACGAGTTAAGCTTTGATAGACAATACGTCCAGCACCAATATTCATATGACCAACTTCTGAATTACCCATTTGGCCTTCTGGAAGTCCTACATCCAAACCACTTGCTTCGATTTGTGTCGTTGGATATTGGTCAAAATAACGATCAAAGTTCGGTTTGTTAGCTAGTTTGACAGCATTTCCATGTTCACTTTCACGATTTGCAAAACCATCCAAAATGATTAATGCAGTTGGTTGTTTAGCCATATTATTTAGCACCTTCTAACAATTGTACAAAATCGTCGACTTTAAGAGATGCTCCACCTACTAATGCGCCGTCGATATCTGTTTCAGCCATGTATTCTTTAATGTTGTTAGGTTTCACACTACCACCATATTGAATACGAGTTGCGTCTGCTACGTCTTGGCTTGTAGCATCAGCGATTGTTGTTCTTACAAATGCACACATTTCATTTGCATCTTTAGCTGTAGATGATTTACCTGTTCCAATTGCCCATACTGGTTCATAAGCAATTACAACTTGTTTCAATTGTTCGTCTGATAAACCTTCAATAGCTTTTTTCACTTGATTACCTACAACTTCATTTGCTTTACCACTTTCACGTTCTTCATCTGTTTCACCTACACAAATGATTGGAGTCATGCCGTGGTTAAATACTGCATGTGCTTTTTTGTTAATTTCTTGATCAGTTTCGTGGAAAATGTCACGACGTTCTGAATGTCCAATAACAACAAATTTCACACCTAAATCTGCTAATGCTACTGGTGATGTTTCGCCAGTAAATGCACCATTATCTTCAAAATATGCATTTTGCGCACCGATTTGTAATCCTTGTGCTTTCCCTTCATTTACTAATGATACTAAAGCATCTAATTGAATTGTTGGTGCACAGATTACTGATTCAACTTCATTAGTATCTGGTAATGTTGGTAATTCATTGATAAAATCTTTAGCTTCTTGAACTGTTTTGTTCATTTTCCAGTTACCAGCAATAATTGGTTTTCTCATTACAATACCCTCCTATTAATTGATTTATAATTATCCTTTAATATAACTATCAGTCATACTTAGTGCGGAATTTATTTATTGGCAATTGCTACAACGCCAGGTAATTCTTTACCTTCAAGATACTCTAGAGATGCTCCGCCACCTGTTGAAATGTGACTGAAATCATCTGCATAGCCTAATGAAATTGCTGCAGCTGCTGAATCGCCGCCACCAATAATAGTATTTGCATCTTTTAATTCAGCGATTGCTTCACAGACACCAATTGTACCTTTAGCAAAGTTACTCAATTCGAAGACACCCATAGGTCCATTCCATACTACAGTATGAGCACCTTGTAGTTGTTCTTTAAATAAGTCGACAGTTTTAGGACCAACATCCATCGCTTCTTGATCAGCAGGAATGTCATCTGTTGATACTACCGTAATCTCAGCATCATTTGAAAATTCTTTAGCGATTTTACAATCAACTGGTAAAACGATTTGGTCACCAGCACGCTCAAGTAATTCTTTAGCAAAATCGACTTTATCTTCTTCTAATAATGATAAGCCAATTTCTTTACCTTGTGCTTTAAAGAACGTATAAGACATGCCACCACCAATAAGTACTTTATCAGCGATTTTCAATAGGTTAGTAATCACACCTATTTTGTCTGAAACTTTCGCACCACCAAGGATAGCTACTACAGGCTTATCAGGGTTTTCTACAACGCCACCGATATATCTAATTTCTTTTTCCATTAAGAAACCTGCTACTGTTTCTAAATTAGCTGCAATACCTACGTTAGATGCATGTTCACGATGTGCTGTACCAAACGCATCATTTACAAAAACATCGCCTAATGAAGCCCAATATTTACCTAATTCAGCATCATTTTTTGATTCTTTTTTACCATCAACATCTTCAAAACGAGTATTTTCGACTAATAGTACATCGCCTTCATTTAATTCTTGAATAGCTTGTTCTAATTGTTCTCCACGTGTTTCAGGAACAAAAACCACGTTTTTATTTAATTTTGTTGATAATGCTTCGGCTACAGGTTTTAATGTTAATTCTTGTTTATCACTTTCTTCTTTTACTTTTCCTAAGTGTGAGAATAAGACGATTTTACCACCTTGTTCAACAATGTAATTAATTGTCGGTAAGGCTTGAACGATACGGTTATCGTCAGTAATTTCTCCATCTTTCATAGGAACATTAAAGTCAGCACGAACAAGTACAGTTTTACCTTTTAATTCTATATCAGAAACGATTTTTTTAGCCATTTAAACTACCTCCTTTTAATGGGACAATACAGTAAAATAAGCGGAGAAGCGTTTGTGCTCCCCGCTTACTCCTAAGCTTATAGTTAAAATTTAACAGCACAACAAGCTTGCTAAATTAATATTTAAACTAAAATTATTTAGCTTGTGATGCTAATTGTTCTAAAGTACGAACTAATTGTGCAGTGTAAGACATTTCATTGTCGTACCAAGCTGCTACTTTAACCATTTGTTGGTTACCAACAGTCATTACACGAGTTTGTGTAGCATCGAATAATGAACCGTAAGTCATACCGATTACGTCAGAAGAAACGATTTCGTCTTCAGTGTAACCAAATGATTCGTTTGAAGCATTTTTCATTGCACTATTAACGTCTTCAACAGTTACTTCTTTGTCTAATACAACTGTTAATTCAGTTAATGAACCAGTAGCTACTGGTACACGTTGAGCGCCACCATCTAATTTACCATCGATTTCAGGAATAACTAAACCAATTGCTTTAGCAGCACCTGTTGAGTTAGGAATAATGTTTTCAGCAGCTGCACGCGCACGACGTTTGTCACCTTTTCTGTGAGGAGCGTCTTGTGTGCTTTGGTCACCAGTGTAAGCATGGATAGTAGTCATTAAACCTTCTACTAAACCGAAGTCATCGTTTAATACTTTAGCAACTGGAGCTAATGAGTTAGTAGTACATGAAGCACCTGATACAACTGTTTCAGAACCATCTAATTCATTGTGGTTAGTGTTGAATACGATTGTTTTTAAATCACCTGATGCTGGAGCAGAGATTAATACTTTTTTCGCACCTGCGTCGATATGAGCTGATGCTTTATCTTTGTCTGCGAATAAACCAGTACATTCTAAAACAACATCGATATCTAAGTCGCCCCATGGTAATTTATTTGGATCTGGTTCTGAGAATGATTTAACTTCTTGACCATTTACACGGAAACCGTCATTTTCTACTTCAACTTCTCCTGTGAAACGTCCTTGCATAGTGTCATATTTTAATAAGTGTGCTAACATTTCATCATCTGTTAAGTCGTTTACTGCTACAACGTCGATTCCATCAACGTTTTGAATTCTTCTAAATGCTAAACGACCGATTCTACCAAAACCATTAATTGCTACTTTAACTGCCATTATAATGGCCTCCTTTAAAAATGATATTTAAAAAGTGAAATCACTTTTTATTACTATAATCTGAAATAACTTCTGCCGCACCTTCATCTGTAATTAATACAGTGTTGGCAGGGGCAATTGATAGGTAAGCTTTAATTGCTTCTCCTTTTGACTTACCCCCAGCGACGGCAAAAATAAACCTTTTTGACTCAAGGTCTTCTAACTGTAGTCCAATTGTTTTAACTCTATGCACTACATCGCCTCGATCATCGAAGTAATAACCAAATGCTTCTCCGACGGCATTATGATGTTGAAGTTTATCCACAATTTCTTGCGGAGACTGGCGTCTTTTAGCCATTTTCAGCGCATCACCAATACCGTGAATTGTAATATTTGATTCTCTAATTTTTTCAAGTGTATGAATTACTGATGGTTCATTTAATAATGTATTATACGTTGTTTCACTTACATTATCCGGTACATAAAGTGTGGTATATTCACCATTTGTTTGCTGAGCCATGCTTGCAGCAATGGTGTTTGCCTGATACACAACATTTTCACCGAGACCACCTCGAGCTGGAACAAAAAAGACATTGTATGGTTGTTGATGCATAGCTTCACTGACATAAGCCATTGTGGAACCACCCGTAACTGATACAACTGAATTTTCATACAGACTATTTTCCAATAATTGACCAGCTTGTCTTGCTAACTCAATTTTAACGGAACGCTCATTATCTGTATCACCAGGTATCACATAAACATCGCGAATACCATATTGCTCTTTAATGCCTTGTGCTAAATGATGACTATCTGAATACACATTAAAATAACTATTTAATTGTTGTATTGTCAGTTCACCTTCAGCTGTAATTTCCATTCCTGTTGGTTTAACTTTGATAAGTTCTTGCTTCTTTAACATATCTGTTTCGGAACGCAATACCCGCTCTGTTAAATCCATATACTCACTTAAACTTCGTCTACCTACAGGTTGATTTTTAGCGATAGTAGTTAATATAGAAAAACGACGATACATTTTTTCAACAATTTCAGGCACTAACTTCTGTTGAATATTTATCAAGTCTTTCACTACTATCCTCCTCCAATTCCAAAATAAAGGGTCATCTTACAACCATAGGTTGACTTTTTCCGTCCCTAGTGGGACAAAAAAATATAACCATTTACAATTGCAATACTACTACTATATCTAGAGAATTGCAAGCATAAGAACTACCCCTTTAAAATGAATGTGCTTACATCATTGCTATAAGGTCTTACGTTATCAATAATACCCTTATTACTTAAATCTAATCATCACTAAACTACAAATTTGCAGTGAAATAAATTGACCCACAGAGACACTGTCCGTCATAATTTAAGTATAATTAAATTTTTATTCTTGTGAAGTGGAGGGGCATAATTTGTCCAAAGAAAAACAAAATGAAGTTATTGAACCAGGTGATCAACGATATCGAAATGATGATTATTTTAATAACCAAAACGGTCACTATCAATCAAGAGGTTATATTAAAACTTTTAATTGTGGTTGTGGTCCAATTGGTTGCGGCTGTTTCACACTCATTTTTCTCTTATTCCTAATTTCATCATTAGTAAGTTATATTTTAAATTGGATATTTTAATTCAAATAAACGCCTAAGCAGATTGCTTAAGGCGTTTATTATTAATCATCTTCTGATGAGCTAGACTGATTACTTTGTTGTGATGAACCTTCGCTGTTTTGGGAACTATTATTTGTTGATGGTTTATCTTGAGTTTTCGGTTCTTCGGTCTTTGGTTCTTCGGTAGACGGTTCTTCGGTAGACGGTTCTTCAGTAGACGGCTCTTCTGTAGATGGTTCTTCTGTTTCAGGTTCTTCGGTCTTTGGTTCCTCTGTCTTTGGTTCTTCAGTAGACGGCTCTTTGGTCTTTGGCTCTTTGGTCTTTGGCTCTTCTGTAGATGGCTCTTTGGTCTTTGGTTCTTCGGTCTTTGGTTCTTTTGTTTTTGGCTCAGACGTACGTTCTTCTGTTGTCGCTGGCTGTCTCGTCTCTTCTGTAGTTTGAGGAACTTGTTGTGTTTGCTGTGTTTGTTGTGTTTGTTGCGTTTCTTGAGTAGACTCTTCAGTATCTTTTTTCTTTTTTTCTTTATCTTTATCTTTTTTCTTATCTTTGTCTTGTTGTTCTTGTTTTTGATCAGATAAGCGTTCATTAGCTTTATTAGAATGATCTACAAAAGCAAAAATTGCAAAAATCAGGCCACCAAGTAATAACAATACAATTATTCCACTTATAATTTTCGACAAATTACTCATATTTTTTTATGCTTATCATCAAAATTAATTTTTGATGTGCATTTACTTCCCCCTCACTTTTCAGTATTATATTGCGTTTATGCTATGCATTTTATGCGTATTTGATTATTGAAGTACGAAACTATATTTTACACTATTCAGGGATTTTATTAAACTCTTTAATTTAAAATTACCTCCTGGCTTATTTTCAAAACATTTTGTAGTAAAATAAATTAACAAACGAGTTGAAGTACTATTAATAATACAAAGACTACACAACTAAATTTAAATATTTTTCACTATGTCATTCATTAATCTAAATGCGAGGTGCTTATTTTGAAACAAATAGATCCTTTCAATGATTCACAACATACAAATAAAAAACATAATAATGTAAAAACTATGATGCTTGAAAATGAGGCAAATGATAATCACAAATCGTCAACTGTTAAATTCGTCATTACACTTATACTATTTATTTTTATTGTTTTCTTTATAATTGGTACTATTTTAATTTTGACGTAATTTACATAAATCTACAAATATCATATCTTATAAAACAAATCTTTAACTTATCTTTAAAAATATAATGTATACTAAAACAATCAAGTAATTTCACGATGACTTTAATAAAAATCATCGCTTTTACAATATTTATTAATTAAGCAATTTGAAATATACCTAATTTTCATTCAAAATATTATGTGATTCTTGTAATAGTGAAATATTAGCGTCAAACTACATAAGAGGTGATATTATGAAACACTATTTAATCACAGGTGGTACTGGTATGATCGGTACCCAACTCGTGAACGCAATCGTCGAAAGTGATGCACACATAACTATCCTCACTCGCCATGATCAACGTGCAACTCACTCTAACATCCGTTATGTTAATTGGTCTAAATCTAATTGGGAAAATAACGTGCCTGATATTGATATTGTTATCAATTTAGCTGGCGCAACGTTAAATAAACGTTGGACGCCATCATACAAAAGAACGATTATGCTAAGTAGAATTCAATCAACACAAGCATTAGTAAATTTATTTAGTAATAGATCTCATAAACCAGAGATATTCTTCAATGCGAGTGCCGTCGGTTATTACCGCCCTGACGCTTACCAAACTTACACTGAATTATATCAGTCATTACCTTTTGATTTTTTATCAGAAGTAGTATATCAATGGGAACGTATAGCTAAACAGTTTGAGTCGTTTGGTACACGTGTCGTTATTGGTCGTTTTGGAATGGTGTTATCTAATCAAGGTGGTGCATTCCCACTTATGAAATTACCATATGATTTAAATGTTGGTGGTAAGTTAGGTTCCGGCCAACAATGGTATTCATGGATTCATATTAACGACTTAACACGTGCGATTTTATATCTCATTAATAACGAACGAGCAAGCGGACCATTCAATTTAACCGCACCAGTTGTTGAACGTCAAAATCTTTTTGGTTATACGATAGCAAGAATTAGTCATAAGCCACATTGGACTTGGGTGCCATCACCATTAATACGTCTCATGTTAGGTCAAATGTCAACAATCGCTTTAGATACTCAAAAAGTAATTCCAACAAAATTAGAAGCTTTAGGTTTTGAATTTAATTATCCAAATTTAAAATTAGCTGTGGAAGAGTTAATTTAAATAGTTAATTATCATTGAATAAAACATTAAAAAACCAGTCCTATATAGGACTGGTTTTAATTATTTATGCTTCTGGTTCCATAACATGGTCAATTAAACCATATTCTTTTGCTTCGTCAGCAGATAAGAAATTATCACGGTCTGTGTCTTTTTCAATTTTTTCAATTGATTGACCTGTACGTTCAGCTAAAATTTTATTTAATTTAGCTCTTGTTTTTAAGATATGGTTCGCAGCAATTTCTATTTCTGTCGCTTGACCTTGGGCACCACCTAATGGTTGGTGAATCATAACTTCAGCATTAGGTAACGCAAAACGTTTACCTTTAGCACCAGCTGATAATAAGAATGAACCCATTGATGCAGCCATACCAATACAAATTGTTTGTACATCTGGTTTAATATGTTGAATTGTATCATAAATCGCAAAACCAGCTGTTACACTACCACCAGGTGAATTGATATATAAGTAAATATCTTTTTCAGCATCTTGTGCTTGTAAGAATAATAATTGAGAAACAATTGAGTTTGCAACATTGTCATCAATTTGTGAACCTAACATAATTATGCGGTCTTTTAATAAACGTGAGTAAATGTCATAAGCACGTTCACCACGATTTGTTGTTTCGATTACTGTAGGAATTAAATTCATTATATTTCCTCCTTATTTATAACTGTTGAATTTATTTTAACCTAAAAGTCAAAAATGGTCAAAAAATAAACTCATGTTTTTTATTCTTTTTAAAAAGTGTATTGACCATTACTTTGAAGATTTGTAAACTTAAAGTATTGTTTATTTTACCCCTCGTAGTGTAATGGATAACACTTAAGATTCCGGTTCTTACAATAGGGGTTCGATTCCCTTCGAGGGGGCTAAGTTAGTGTTCAACGTTACTTCTTGCTACCACAAGCTTTAAGAAGTTTTATTAATCGTCGTTGGGCACTTTATATATTTATACATTTGAGATGCTATCAAAACATTTAATTTCTACCTATTTTTTAGGTAGTTTTTTTATTAATAACATTAACTTAAAAAGTAGTTTAATCCATTTTATTATTTATATAACACAACTACTATACCTTATAAAAGTGATTATAGCATGTAGCTTATAAGTTATATACCAAATTAACTTTCTTTTTACTTTTCAATACGGCATATAATATTTCACTAAAGATAAGCTACAGGTACTAAATTCATAGCTAGAAACCACTCTGCACTCATTCTGACAAATGCTGTAAGTGCGCTAAATAGACATATTTAAAAGTACCGATTGTACTGTTTTTTATAAATACAATATAACTGCGACATATAAATAAAAAACAAACACATAATTGATTACATGTTTGTTTCTGCTTTTTCGTTCTTATATTTTACTTAACCAAAAATGATTAATAAAAAGCCAACTGCAAATAATGCAGTCGAAGCCTTTCGCCCTCTATAAAACTCACTTAATAATATTGTTGCTAAACCTACGATGACAAGTTGTTGATTATAAGCAACAACTCCCATAAAATCACCTATCATCATGATGACGCCGCGTACAACCCAAAAAATGATGAGCACCATCGCGATAAGTCTTAAATAAGCTAAAATTTTCACTACGTTAACGCTCCTTATACAACTAATTCCTTTTATAATAACTTAATATCAATTCTAACATGTATACCTATAATTGATATATTTTATGTTTTACTATGACAATTAATTTTTATACTAAAGGAATAGATGTTTTTATTGCTTTGATTGTTTGTCTCATTGACTTGATGACAAACAATCATTGAATAAGTAATATTTTAGTATTATATTGGCTAACGATTTATGCCAACTCCTACGGGAAGAGCACTTGCCGAAGACTACAGGCTAAGGCAGTGCCCGCGGAAAGCGTGCATAAAAAAACTGCCAACAAAGTCAGAAATTTTGTCGACAGTCTGAAAGATATCTTCATTTTATGGAAGTATCTTTGTTTATATTTAAACTATTAAACTTTGTGATATTCTATTGGATCGATTTCATGTTTCCTCATATCTGAACCCTTTTGATAGGAAACGACTATGCCAATAATTAATACTATCATTAACATAGTTACGAAAATTTTCCCGGCGGGTGTCATGGTAAAAATCTCACTCAAAACAATAAGTATGATTAATACGAAAAATAACACGAAAGCTAGATACATTAGTAAATTAGCCATATTATTACTCTCTCTGTAGATTTCTCTATTGCACTATTATTTAATCAATCTGTTCGCCACTGCGTATTTTATCAGCCATTTCGTTTAATTTTCTTAAACGATGGTTAACTCCAGATTTTGAAATGGCACCAGTAGACATCATTTCACCTAATTCTTTTAACGACACATCTTGATGCTCAACACGTAATTTAGCTATTTCTCTTAGGCGATCAGGTAAATTATCTAAACCGACTTCCTTGTCTATCAATTGAATACTTTCAACTTGTTTCATTGCAGCACTTACGGTTTTATTTAAGTTCGCAGTTTCACAGTTCACAAGCCTATTTACTGAATTTCTCATATCACGCACAATTCTAACATCTTCAAACTTAAGTAGCGCTTGGTAACCACCAATTAAACTAAGAAAATCAGATATTTTTTCAGCTTCCTTCAGATAAACGATACTTCCTTTTTTACGTTCTAAATGTTTACCATTAAGGTCATATTCATTCATTAATTTCGTTAATCCTTCTGAATGGCTTTCATATAATGAAAATATTTCTAAATGATACGATGATGTTTCAGGATTATTTACCGAACCACCTGCTAAAAATGCTCCTCGCAAATAACTACGACGCATTTCATCATCTGCTATCATAGATTCATCTATTTCGTGGGTAAAGACACCATCTTTCAATATACCTAAGTCTGCCAATATTTTACGTGATTGCATTTTTATTCGACAAATATAAATATTATTTTTCTTTAATTTCATTTTCTTTCTTACAAGGATTTCAACCTCTACTTGGAATACTTTTTTTATTAATGAATATATACGTCTTGCAGTTGTAGCATTCTCAGTTTGCACATTTATTACAAACTGTTGATTTGCTAGACTCAACGCACCATTCATTCGGATCAAAGCACTGAGCTCTGCTTTTGCGTTGTCTATATCAACTTCAATTCTTGTTAATTCATTTTTCATGTCTGATGCAAAGCTCATAGCTATCCATTCCTTTTCTTATATTACATATTACAATTCATCGTCTTCTTTTTTGGGATTAAATTTAATCGTTCTTGTTGTATCTAAGGCAATTTCATAAATCATTTTCGACAATACTTTAGTATTATGCCTAACATAATACTCAGATGAAATTTGCACTAAGTCGGGATGTGTGTAGACTGCAATATTTTCATTCTCTAATACTTCATAATCACATATTACCGGCGTTGCATTCTCTTGGATATATCGTTCTAATACTTCTTTATTGTATGTTTGCGGTCCACAAATCGTACTATCAATAAATGCCTGTCCAACATGATCATGTATAGCTTTAATATGATCATACGCCGTGTAATCATTCGTTTCACCAGCTTGCGTCATCACATTAGTAACATAAAGTTTTGGCGCTTCGCTTTCCACCAATGTTTGCGCAATTCCCTCAACACACAAATTAGATATCACACTGGTGTAAAGTGAACCAGGTCCTAATACAATTAAATCAGCATCTTTTAATGCTTGAGTTGCTTCTGCAATAGGTTTTACATCTTGAGGTTCAAGAAAAACTTGTTTAATTTTCTTATTTTTCTTTGGTATATTAGACTCTCCATGGACAATTTCGCCATCTTCCATCACTGCATTTAAACGCACACTTTCGTTAGTTGATGGGATAACCTGACCTTTAATATTTAAAATTTTACTCAATTCTTTAACCGCATGACCAAAGTCATCCGTTATATTTGTCAAGGCAGCAATAAGTAAATTTCCTAGTGCGTGACCTTCTATTTGATTTTCTTGGAAACGGTATTTAAATAAAGCATCAATCATAGGTTCTGCTTCACTTAACGCTGAAATTACATTTCGAATGTCACCGGGTGCAGGAATATTCATTTCATTACGAATTTTACCAGTGCTTCCCCCATCATCTGCCACAGTTACAATAGTTGTGATATCTATATTGTAATCTCTAAGTCCACGTGCTAAGACAGAAAGTCCTGTACCGCCACCGATGAGTACGAGCTTAATTTTTTCCATTTTGTTCGCCACTTTCAATATGTGCATCTCTATGATGAACATAAACGTTATAGTCAAAACTTTCTCTTAGCGATTCTCCAATACGTTTCGCTAAAGCGACGGAGCGATGCTGTCCGCCTGTACAACCTAAAGCAATCACAAGCTGTGTCTTCCCTTCTTTTTTATATCCTGGAATCATAAATTTTAATAAGTCCATCAATTTCTCATAAAAAATAGTTGTTTCTTTCCATTTCATAACATATTTATAAACTGCCTCATCTTCACCTGTTAGTGGTCTTAAAGATTCTACATAGTACGGATTAGGTAAAAAGCGAACATCAAACACTAAATCAGCATCGATTTGCATACCGTGTTTAAAACCGAAACTCGTTACATTAATACTAAACGTTTCAAAATTATCATTATTAAAATAATCATTCACACGACTTTTAAGTTCTTTAGGTTTAATATTTGATGTATCAATAATGTAATTCGCTAAGCTGCGAATTTCAGTAAGCAGATAGCGTTCTTCCTCAATAGATTCCATAAGTGGGCGTTGACCGTTATCATTAAGTGGATGCGCTCTACGGGTTTCTTTATAACGAGATACTAACTTTTCCGTAGTAGCTTCTAAAAACATTAAATCAACAATAACGTCTCCACGACTTTTAATTTGGTCCATTTCCTGCACTAATGATTTGAACAGTTCTTTTCCTCTTAAATCAATGGCGATGGCAACCTTTTGTAGTGATGGATTACCTTGTTCCATTAATTCTACAAATTTAGGCAATAATATCGGCGGTAAATTATCGACACAAAAATAACCAATATCTTCTAAACTTTGAATTACTAAAGACTTTCCAGCTCCGGATAAGCCAGTAATCACTAATAATTCACTTTTTACGATTTCCTTTTCTTTATGTTGCATTTGTTATACACCATCCATTGTTTAATATGTTATTTGGACACAATCATGCTATCGTAATATATTTTACAACAAATTTCAATTGCACGATAGTAATTTTACTACATGATGGACAGCAAAACATAAAAAAGCTAGTGCAAGTTTACGTTACTTTAACTGTAAGTCCTCACACTAGCTATTTCTTAGTTGCTAATTACGCTTCAATTCGATCTTTTAATTCTTCAATATATGCTTGCGCATTTTGTGCAGCAATACTACCGTCACCAGTCGCAGTTACGATTTGACGTAACCCTTTTTCTCGTACATCGCCAGCCGCGTAAATACCTGGTATAGATGTTTGCATTTCTTCGTCTGTTAAGATATATCCTACATCATTGGTAATACCAAGATTTTGGAAAGGTGCAGTTAGTGGCTTCATGCCGATATAAACAAATACACCGTCAGCATCTAATGTTTGTTCAGTTCCATCTACAGTTGATGCTAACGTAACTGAACCTACTTTGCCATCTTTTTCATTAATTGTTTTTAGCGTATGACTCCAAATGAAATCAATTTTATCATTTTTGAATGCACGATCTTGCAATATTTTTTGTGCACGTAATTCATCTCTTCTGTGTACGATAGTAACACTATCAGCAAATTTAGTTAAGAATGTACCTTCTTCAACTGCTGAATCTCCGCCACCGATAACGAATAGTTTTTTACCTTTAAAGAATGCTCCGTCACATACTGCACAATAGCTGACACCACGACCTCCAAGCTCTTGTTCACCTGGTACTCCAATTTTTTTGTATTCCGCACCAGTAGTGATGATAACTACGTGTGCTGTAATTTGGCTATTGCCTAAATCTACAACTTTATAGTCACCTTTGTCTTCGACTGATTTAATATCACCATATTGGTATTTAGCACCAAACTTTTTCGCATGTTCAAACATTTTAGTAGATAAATCTGGTCCCGTAACCATTTCAAAACCTGGGAAATTTTCTACTTCTTCTGTATTTGCCATTTGACCGCCTGGCATACCTCTTTCTATCATTACTGTACTTAAATTCGCACGTGATGCATATACAGCTGCAGTCATACCAGCTGGTCCTGCACCAATTATAGCAACATCAAAGTCTACTTGTTCAGTCATTTCATTGCCTCCTATTTATATTCATTATGCGCATTATATATTATTTCTTGCATTTCTTAAACTTATATGCTCATGAGATATTGAATGGTTTGATCTAAGCGATAGCGTGTCACTTCGAACCAATCCATAACTTGTTGTTTCGTTAATTTTTTATTTTTATGTTGATAATGTATATATGCAAATGCTGCAAGATACCATTCAACATGTGTTAAATCTTTATTGTCTGCGATTATTGCTTCGGCTTGATCAATCCATACAATAAACAATTCTTCATCTTGTTTCAAGTGTTGTGTTTCATATAGTTTTAACAATCCACGGTGAATAAAATCTAATTTTGTTAATTTCAATCCTTGGATTAAATATGTGAGATACAATTTTTCATAATCATTCATTGTTTCTAAAATCGACCATATTTCTTCCGTGAGCAATACTTCTCTGCCCTTTAATTGATTTAGTAAAAATATGCCATATAATCGATGATGACTATCATCATTCAACAATAAAGGTAGAATTTGATTGTTAAAATAATCTTTACTTTCTTCAATTTTCCACGGGGCATAGCCCATGTCTACTTTTGATATTTCTTGAAGTTTTGACCAAAAGAATTTACTATCCTCTAACTGATCTAAATAATAATGATTAAAACTTAAAGCATTATACATTTGAATCGACAGAAACTTACCTTTTTTATAAAGAGGCAATAAGAGGTTTTGCGAAGCTTGATATTCTTTCAAATAACTTAAGACGATGCCTAATTTAAAAGCTTCATCTTCATTCATTGGCACTACTTTTCCTAGTAACTTTAAATATTGTTGATATTTTTCTTTTTCTTTAGTGTTGTATAGTAACAACGTGTAATGACACAACGCGTGCATATCTGTAGCATCTTCAGATAATAATTGTTCAAACATAGTCTTAGCTATATCATATTCGTTTAAATACAAATAACACATTGCTAATAAATTACGAATAATTTTATGTTGTTGAATCACTGCATTCTGACGTAGAATATATGCTTTCGCTTCTGGTAAACGTCCTTGTGAAAATAAATATTGAAAAATTAGTTGTATTGCAAAGAGTTGACTTTCTTGTTCAATATCGTGCTCTGAACTATACGACACTTCAAACATTTCATCTAGTTGCGTTTGGTATTCGTCATCATTTGAAACTAATACATAATTAATACCAAACAAGAAAGCCTTGTTTGGTTCATTTAACTCAATGTTTAACTGACTTAATTGATAGAAACTTTCGGCAACAAATTCATTTTGTGCAACACTTTCATAAAACAGTCTTTCAGCTCTTTGGCCTTGACCTAATTTCACTAAACACGTGGCATAACTGACTTTAACATCAAAATCTTGAGGTGACATTTCAAGCACTTTTCTAAAAAACGTTGCCGCTTTATTATAATCCTGTTGTTCAAATTTTGATTCGCCTCTGCGTTTATAAAAATCAGCGTCTAACTTCATTGATATAATTTTGTCGTTATGTGCCATCCATGCTCACCTCCTTTAGCAAGTTCTTTTTATTGTTTCACAATATGCAATGGATTTCCATAGGCAAATGCATTGTCAGGTATGTCTTTACTTACAACAGCTCCAGCACCCACCTTAACATTTGAACCTATGACCACACCAGGCAATATCGTACAATTCGCACCAATTAAAGTATCGTTCCCGATAATTACTTTACCTGTTCTAAACTCATCTACTAAAAATTCATGCGTTAAAATTGTAGTATTGTAACCGACAACACAATTTTTTCCAATTGTAATGTATTCTGGGTACAAAATATCCGGTATCACTTTATAAGCAAATGCAGTATTAGCACCTACTTTCATATGCAAGACATGTCGATAAAGAAAATGTTTCAAACGTACACTTGGTACAAAGCGACATAGTTCAATGACTATAGTTTGTTTAAAGATCTTAACTTTTTTAACATATCGATACATGTGCCATAGTGGATTTTTCCCTAATACAGCTATTTTTTTAACATTTCTCATGTTTTATCTCACTTCGCCTTTTTAGTTGGCCAACTTAGTGCTCCCGCTTCACGATAACGCGGTGAGTCGTATTTCACACGTCTGATAATCATGATTGCAATGCCAACAATAATTAATATAACAGACATCAATTGCGCTACACGTATACCTTCTGTCAACATCAGACTATCCGTTCTCATACCTTCTACAAAGAATCGTCCAATTGAATACCAGATAAGGTATAGACAGAATGTATCTCCAACTCTTAAATGTTTGCGTAATACAATTAATACTATGAAACCTAAAATATCCCATACAGATTCATATAAGAATGTAGGATGGTAATATTTACCATCAATATACATGTTGTTGATTATAAAATCCGGTATATGTAAATTTTCTAAAAATGTACGTGACACTGGACCACCGTGTGCTTCATGGTTTACAAAGTTTCCCCATCTACCTATACCTTGACCTAAAATCATACTTGGCGCTATAACATCACCAATTTGAAAAGGATTTAAATTTTTAATTTTACATAAAATAATACCGGTAACAAAACCACCTATTAATCCACCGTGTATTGCAATACCACCATGCCAAATCATCGGTATTTCTATAGGGTTTTGTATATAATACGGCCATTGGAATATAACAAAGTATAAACGTGCTACTATAAATCCAAAAATAGCACTCCAAAAGATTATATCTACAAGTGTATCTTTATCATGGCCAACACGTTGCACACTTGCCTGTGCAATAAAATAGCCTAGTAATATGCCTACAGCAATTATCACACCATACCATCGTACAGCTAATGGCCCTAGTTCAAATGCAATGGGATCTATATAGCTTAACATCATTCTTTTGAGTCCCTCTCATTCTGATTACCATTTCGTAAAATCTCTGCATTTAAACGGTCGTTAAATTCTTCAGCAGTATTAATCCCCATAATATTCAAACGATAGTTCATAGCTGCAACTTCTAAAATAACAGCGACATTTCGGCCCGGTCGAACTGGTATCGTCTTTTTAGTAATTTCGTTATCTAAAATTTGTAATTTTTCTTCATTCAAACCAACACGATCATACAATTTATCTTCATGCCAATTTTCCAAATGAATATTTAAACGAATACGTTTTTCCGTTAAAATGGCACCTGCACCAAACAATGTCATAACATTAATAATACCTAAACCTCGGATTTCTAATAAATGTTCGATTAATTTCGGTGGCTTTCCTATTAATTCATCTTTACTAATTTCTCTAATTTCAACATTATCGTCTGCTACTAAACGGTGACCGCGCTTCACAAGCTCTAATGCAGTTTCACTTTTCCCAATACCAGAATCACCTGTAATTAAAACTCCTACACCATAAACATCAACAAGCACGCCATGTAGTGATGTTGTACGTGCTAATTCATGCTCCAAATAAGTCGTTAGACGGCTCATCAATTGTGTTGTCGCATCTTTTGATGTAATTAACGGCGTATCTAATTCTTTCGCTGCTTCTACTAATTCCTCTGGTGGTTCTAAGTCACGTGTTATAATAATTGCTGGTGTTTCTGGACGGCACAATTTGCGCATTCTGCCTTTACGTTCCTCATCGGGCAATAGATTATAAAATGACAATTCAGTTGTTCCTAATAATTGAATACGATCTGATGCATAGTGAGAGAAATAACCTGCCATTTCTAATCCTGGTCTGGAAATATCAGTGTTTTTAATCTGATTTTCTAAACCCGCTTCCCCTGCAATTAATTCCAAATCAAATCGTTCCACTAAATTTTTAGTCGTTAACATAGGTTCACCTCAATAATGTTTTTCCTATTCTTATCATGTTAATATCATATCAAAAAGATGCGATTATCCATATAAAAAACTATCTTTAAAATTTTCTATTTATTATAAATCAATGTGCATCGTAAATGGTAACGTTATTAGACACTTCATTATACATAAAAAAATATGCTTTATACAAACTAACTTCTAAATTATAAAATTTTTTAAGATTTAGCAATCATCCTCTTTATAACAATAAAAAACAGCGCCACATTTTATAATGATAAAATATAGCACTGGTTTTTTGTTAGTTATGGAATAAACATAATTTTATTGTACTTTTCTTTATGATTTACGAGTTTATCAAATATTTCTGGTCCTTCATCTAAAGCCACTCTTGTGGTAATCATTGGTTTTACATTTAAGTCACCTGTAGCCATATAATGTAATGTGGCTTTCCATTCTTTACCTGGAAACGGACTAGATATACCATTCCAAGAACCTATAACATTTAATTCATTGCGTAATATTTTTTCAAAGTATTGACGTTCAATAACCATATCAGCATAAGGAATACCTATTAAGATTACTTCGCCACCTTTTTGGGGCAACATCAAGGCATCGTTTATCGTTTGTGGCGCCCCCGCAGATTCAACAGCTAAATCAACACCAGAGGGAAACAATTGCTCTTTTTGTTGTGCCAATGATTGTGTGTGTGAATTAATTAAAATATCGGCACCGAATTGTTGTGCAAGCGTCAATTTATTATCATCAATATCTATGGCAATGATTTGTGCTGCACCAAATATTTTTGCCCATTGTACTGCAAGTAAGCCAATGCTACCACAACCTATTATCGCAACTGTATCTCCAGGTTTAATTTGTGACTGATAAAAACCATGTGCCACCACTGCGGACGGCTCTATCATAGCACCTTGCTCAAATCCAATAGCTTCATCCATAGGTAAGACATTACTTTCTGGCAAGCAAATATATTGAGCAAATGATCCTGGTCGATATGAGCCTGTCACAAATAAATTGTTACAGCGTGCATACTCACCTCTTTCACAGTATTCACACTCATAACAAACGATGGCAGGACAACCAACGACTGCATCACCTTTATTCACCGTTGACACATCTGCCCCTACAGCAGCGACAACCCCTGAAAATTCATGACCAAACGTCATACCTTTAATATAAGGTCCTAATTTTTTATATCTTGAACTATCAGAACCGCAAATACCCGTTGCTCTAACCTCTATCAGTATATCATCTGGATTAACAATCGTTGGCATTACTGTCTCTTCGCATCTGATATCCTCAACACCATATAAATTCAAAGCCTTCATATCATCCCTCTTTTCCTAAAAGGTAGCTTAAAACACACCGGTGCTATCTTATTTTAACTATTATCTTGCTTTACCCTTTGTTTTTTCACAAATATAGCTGCAAAATAACTCGCAATCACAGCAGTATTACATATCAATTGATGTTCCATATAGACGTCTGTAAGCTGTCTCATCGGTCCAATCATAAAATCTAACATAGCTTCGACCATAGTATCGTCTCCCTCTTAACGTATTATTCCACTGGTTTGAGTAAAACTTTAATTCCTTCTCCACTTTTTATATGTTGGTATGCGGTATCCCATTCACTAATGTTCAAAATTTTAGTAACTAAAGTCTCAGCGTTGACCGAACCATCGCTAAGTAATTGTAATGATGGCTCCCAATCCGCTGGCTTTTGACTTCGACTACCTACCACCGTAATCTCTTTTTGAATTACTTTATCCATATCAAATTCAATTTTATCGTCTTTAAATATACCTAATTGTACAAAACTACCTTTTTTTCTTAATAAGGATAATCCTTGGTTAGCTGCTGGAACCGCACCTGAACATTCAATAACTATGTCAACACCATAACCTGAAGTTAGATCGTCAGTGTATTGTTGCAAATTGGTATGTTGCAAATTTACAACATGGTCTAGTTGTAACGCAGCTGCTTTATCTAATCGCGCTTGATCATTGTCTAAGCCAGTAATAATAATCTCTGCACCTTTGCTTTTCACAACTTGAGCAACTAATAATCCAATCGGTCCGGGCCCCATAATTACCGCTTTATCACCTTTTTTAACATCAATTTTAGCAACGGCATGATGTGCACAAGCTAGTGGTTCAGTCATTGCAGCAGCTTGATAAGTGACGTTGTCTGGTAATCGATGTACACTTGCCGCTCGTGCAATAACAAACGGAGCAAATGCACCGTCTTGTTGCGTTCCTAGTCCCCTTCTTTTACTGCATAAATTATAGTCACCTGTAGCACAATATTGGCATTGTCCACAAATATAATACGTTGTCTCTGATGTCACACGGTCACCAATGTTAAAGCCTTCTACATTGTTGCCTAATTCCACAATTTCACCAGCAAATTCATGACCTAATGTCACTGGATAATTTACGTTGTAGTGTCCCTCATACGTATGAATATCTGTACCACATACACCCGCATAATGTACTTTTATTTTAATCTCGTCGTCACCTAGAGCAGCAATTGTTTGCTCTTGTAATGCTAAATGTCCAAACCCAGCTTGCGTTTTTACTAAACCTTTCATTATGTCTCACTCCTCCACTAGTTAAATAAATTGAAGAATTTATAAATAATCCAATTTAGTATGTTACCGCCTTGGTCAATACTTGAAATTTGCGAACTACCCTTAGGCATTTCAACATTTGTGCCACTTGCCATTTCTGTAAATATCGGAGCAACATCTGTAGCAATATATAAAGAGATTGCAATCATAATTGCACCTACAATAACTGAATGTATAATATTTCCACGTGCAGCTCCTACGATAAACGCTACAACAAAAGGTATCGTTGCTAAGTCACCAAAAGGTAATACTTGGTTACCAGGTAATATAACTGCTAGTAATACTGTAACTGGCACTAAAATTAATGCTGTAGAAATGACTGCTGGATGACCGAGTGCTACTGCCGCATCTAGTCCGATATATATTTCACGTTCTCCAAATCGCTTATTCAACCAAGTACGTGCAGATTCCGAGACAGGCATTAAACCTTCCATTAAAATTTTTACCATACGTGGCATTAATACCATTACTGCTGCCATTGACATCCCTAAATTAATAACTTTACCTGGATCATAACCGGCCAAAATACCAATAGCTAGACCTAATACCAGTCCAACAAAAATAGATTCACCAAAAGCACCAAAACGTTTTTGAATTGTATCCGGGTCTGCTTCTAATTTTTTTAAGCCAGGTATTTTTTGAAGCCCTTTAACTAAGAAGATTCCTGGAGCGTATGAAATTGTACTACCAGTAGCTAATGACACTCCCGGTAAATCAAAGAATTCACTCATCATTGGCGCTGTCCAATCTGCTACTTTTAAGCAGACAATTTGGAAAATTACAGCTGCCACTAAGGCTTGCCAAATACTACCCGACACTGCATACACCATGGCACCACAAAATGTATAATGCCAAAAGTTCCAAATATCAACGTTCATTGTTTTAGTTGTTTTCGTAAGTAACATAGCCACATTGATTAAAATACCTAAAGGTATAATAAAAGCTGCAATACTAGATGCCCATGCTATAGATGAAGTGGCAGGCCAACCTACATCAATTACATTTAAGCTAACACCTAAATTCTTAACCATCGCTTGTGCTGCAGGACCTAAATTTTTCACAAGTAAATCAATTACTAAAAAGATACCGACAAATGCTACACCAATCGTCAAACCTGAACGAAATGCTGCGCCAACCTTTTGTCTAAAGAAGAGCCCCAATAAAAATATAACGATAGGCAAAATTACTGTTGCTCCTAAATCTAAAAACCCTTTAATAAAATCTACAAAAGTATCCATATAATCGCTCCATCCCTTTATAAAAAAGGATCATTTTTACTAGGTTGTATCACAATATAATGCGTTATGTTTATCTAGTATGATTTTTGAATGATCCTTTTTACTAATTTATTGAGTTGTTATTGTTTTAACACTTCTAAAATTTCTTTTTTAGTATCTTCAACACCAATACCTGTTAAGAAATTACGTGCATTAATTACTGGGAAATGGTATTCTTTTTTCGTCATTGCAGTAGTAACTAATAAATCTGCTGTATCTTCATAAGGTCCAACTTCGGTAATTTTAATTTGCTTCAAATCCACCTTGATATTGTGTTCTTTTGCCATTTCCTCAATTGCATTATTTACCACCGTTGAAGTTGCAATACCTGCACCACATGCTACTAATACTTGTTTCATAAATAACTCCTCCCAATATTAACTATTTATTGATAATTTAATTTCAGAATATTCGAATATTTTTTCTGGTGTTGTATCACCAGAACATAATAAATTATTCTGCTAATTGTTGTTCTATCACTCTGACAATCGTTTCCTTATTTGTTGCTTCGGCTAACGTTGCTAATGTTTCATCATTTTGCAAAAGGGACATGAGTTTTTGTAATAATGTTATTTGTGCATCACCTTTGTCCATAGCTAACATAAAAATTATTTTTACTGGTGTTGTTGCTTCAGTTTCCCCCATCATTACGAAAGGAACTGCTTCTGCCAATACAGCAATACCGATTGCTTTATCATTTACATGTTGTGGGTCTGTATGTGGAATAGCAACACCACAATAATTCGTTGGCAAACCTGTCGGAAATTCTTGTTCTCGTGCTATTACGGCTGACTCATAACTTGCTTTGACATAACCATTTTGAAAAAGCGTTTGCGATAATCGCTGCAAAGCTTCAGACGCTGATTCTACTTGTACATCTAATAAAACATTAGATGATTCAATACTTATTTTTGTCATCTAAGCGCACCTCATTTTTATTCAATTTTGGAATACTGTTCAATAATTTGAACGATTTCTTGTATTGTTTGTGCTTCTTGAATACAGTTGATATCTTGGTTGCTTTGTGCCAAATCTCTTAGCTGTAACAAAGGTCTCAAGTGTTTTACCTTATCCGTTGCAGCAATCACAACAATAATATGAATTGGATGTTGCTTATTAATAATGAGTGGCTCTTGTAATACGAGCATACTCATAGCTGTACGTTTTACACCACCGTCACTCATGGCATGTGGAATAGCGATGTTATTTTGAATTACCATATAAGTATCATCAAAATGTTGTTGCATTGCTTCTACATATTGAGGTTCTATATATTGTGCGCTTAATAATGGCTCACTTGCTAATGCAATCGCTTCGTCCATCGTTTTAACTTCATTACATTGCTTTATATGTGTTGTAGGTAATAAATCTTTTAAATTCAATTCATTATTTAAAGATAATGTTGCTGAATTAATCGTACTTATTGGTTGGAGATAAGCTAAATGATCTTTAATACGTTCGTATAATCCTTCCTCATCAAACACATTGGCATGTGCTTTAATCGTTTCCATAAAGGCTTCAACATTCATTGTATTTTCCGTAGAATCTCCAAACGTTTTCAACACTTCTTGTCGCAATAATTTTTTCTCCTGCGCATTTAAAAACGATTTTGTAATAAATAATGTTTTTGTAGTCATCACATGCATGGGCGCAAAGACGATATCATAATCTAAAGAATAATTATTAAATGCTGATAATGACAAAGCATCTAAAAAGATAATCTCAGGAAATAGACTTCTAAGTTCTTGTAACATCATTTGTGATACAGATTGGCCTTGTGTGCATACGACAACTGCTTTTAAACTTTGTTCAATATCTATATCTTGACGTCTAAGACTACCGCCAATCAGCATTGTTAAATATGCAATTTCATTATCAGGCAACGATTGACTTAAATAATGTTCAAGCGGTTGGATCGATTGCTTTACTAAATGAAACAGCTCTCGATATTCTCCATGTAATGGATTTTCTAACTCTTGGATATCAGATAATTGATATTTAATACGATAAAATGCGGGTTTCATATGCCATAGTAATTGTTTCAAAAGTTGATCTTTATTCTCAAATTGAATACAGGTTATTTGTTCAAATCGTTGTAGTGTAGTAATAAGCACTGACTTCAATTGTGGAAAAGCAGTAGTTTCTGGCTGTTCTGACCATTGCATGCTCGTTGATAGTAAGTGCAAAGTAACATATAACCTTTCTTCCATAGGTACATCAGAAAATGGCTCCAATAAAATTTCTGTAGCTTTGTATTCTTGTGTATCTGACAAAGCACTATAATCTATTTTAAAATGGTTAATGATGTAACCTTGTTCAATACGATTAAAAAATATATTCAGTAAATATGGGAACAGATTTAAACTATGATCTACATACTTTTTCCGTAAAAAACTTTCAATCTTGGTCATTTGCTTATTAATTATCGTCATATCATCTTCAGTTACACCTAGAAAATGTCTCATCTCGTGACTAGACAATTGTGTATGTGTACTGTTAATAATAAGTTTGATCGCCAATTTACGTGTTTGTAATTCATCACCCATTAAGGCATATCCTTGTTTTCGAGAATAACGTAACGTTAAATTGTATTGAGCTAGCTGTGTTTTCACTTTTTTTATATCATTAAGCACAGTATTTTTACTTACTTTAAGATCTAACGCAAAATGATCTAATGATAAATAAGGTGTAGAGTTAAATAACATTAATAAAATAATGTACTGACGTTGCTCTACATTGTAAAATTCTTTGTCATTTACAGATATATCGACATCATCAATGTTGAGCGCTTCCTTAACAGTAGGATCAACGATAAAATGACCTTGCTTCGTCCGTGTTATTTGTTCATATGAAGCTTTACTAAGCCATTGATTAATTTTGTCAATTCTGTAACTTAATTGCCGACGTGACAAATTAAATTGCGTTTCTAAGGTTTTACTTTTAATTGCGGGGTTCTTGACAATTTGAAGAATAATTTTATAATTTTCTGTTTCTATAATTTTTATCCCCCCTTTATTGGTTAAATTCAACTTATCATAATTCAACCAACGGTGGTACATGGATTAATCACAATTAATAGTTCCTATGTTGTACATCATTGTGATGTTGTCTCATAAACCCTGTCCTGGCATATACAAAGAGAGGGGGACTGAAATCTAATTGTCTGAAAAAGATTTCAGTCCCCTTTAAATGTTTATTTAATTTTCAAAAAAATCTTGATTTAAAGCTGATTATTAATTCAAACATCTACTAACAATAGAAAATGAGGCTAGGACGAATTAATGACGTCCTAGCCTCTAAACTACAATTATTATGATTTTTGGTTAGCTTTATCACGTGCTAATACTGTTTTCAAATAGCGTCCAGTATAGCTTTCTGGAACTTCCGCTATTGTTTCAGGTGCACCTGTAGCAATGATTGTACCACCACCATCTCCACCTTCAGGTCCTAAATCAATCACGTAATCAGCAGTTTTGATGACATCTAAGTTATGTTCAATAATGACTACCGTATCACCATTTTCAACCAATTTATTAAGTACAGTTAACAAACGACTAATGTCATCTACATGCAATCCTGTCGTTGGTTCATCTAAAATATAAATTGAACGACCAGTAGAACGTTTATGCAACTCTGAAGCGAGTTTCACACGTTGGGCTTCACCACCAGATAACGTTGTTGCTGGTTGACCCAGCGTTACGTATCCTAAACCAACATCTACTAACGTCTTTAATTTACGATGAATTTTAGGTACATTTTCAAAGAAATAAGTCGCTTCTTCAGCTGTCATTTTCAATACATCTGCGATATTTTTCCCTTTATATGTTACTTCTAATGTTTCACGATTGTATCGTGATCCATCACATACTTCGCATGGTACATAAACATCCGGTAAAAAGTGCATCTCAATTTTTATAATACCGTCGCCTTTACATGCTTCGCAACGTCCACCTTTAACATTAAAACTGAAACGCCCTTTATTATAACCTCGTATTTTAGCTTCATTGGTTTGCGCAAAAATATCACGAATATTATCAAAGACGCCTGTATAAGTTGCAGGATTTGAACGCGGTGTACGTCCAATTGGCGATTGATCTATATCAATAATACGGTCTAATTCATCAATACCAGTCACCGCATCACAGTCACCTGGTTTAACTTTCGACTTATTAATTTCTTTTGCTAAAGATTTATACAGTACTTGATTTACTAGTGAACTCTTACCAGAGCCAGAAACACCTGTGACAACTGTCATTGTTGATAATGGGAATGAAACATCCACATTTTTTAAATTATTACTTCGTGCACCAGTAACGTGAATTTGTCGTTGCGTAACCTCTCGACGATGTTCAGGTACATCGATTTGTTTTTTGCCACTTAAATATTGACCAGTTAATGATTGTGTTTCTTGCATAACTTGTTTCGGAGTACCGCTCGCAACAATTTGGCCACCATGTTCACCAGCACCCGGGCCAACATCCACCAAATAATCCGCTGCGCGCATCGTATCATCATCATGTTCTACCACGATTAAAGTATTACCTAAATCACGCATTTCTTTCAATGTCTCAATTAATCGATCATTGTCTCGTTGATGCAAACCTATAGATGGTTCGTCTAATACGTATAATACACCAGAGAGTCTGGAGCCGATTTGAGTCGCTAATCTAATACGTTGGGCTTCACCACCTGATAAAGTGCCTGAAGAACGATTTAGCGTTAAATATTCCAAGCCAACATTAAATAAAAACTTCAACCTTGAAATAATCTCTTTGAGTATTTGATCGGCAATTGTACGATCTTGCGCTGACAATTCTATCGTTTCATAAAAATGCAGTGCGTCTTTAATTGATTTATTGATAACTTGACCTATATTAACATCAGCGACATAGACTGCTAATGCTTCTTTGCTTAGACGTTGTCCATGACACGTTTCACACGGTAGTTCAGTCATGTACTTACTCATCATTTCTCTCACATATTCTGAAGGTGATTCATGGTAACGGCGATTGATGTTGTTAACGACACCTTCAAACTCCATCGTACGTGTACGCTTCTGACCGTTACGTTGTTCAAAAGTAAATTCAATTTCCTTACCTTTCGAACCATACATTATAATATCTTTTTGTCTATCAGTTAATTTTTTATATGGTTTATCCATATTTATTTTATAAACTTCACATACGCGTTTTAACAATGTTGGATAATAATCAGAACTCGTAGGTTCCCACGGTAAAATTGCACCATCATTTAATGTGGCATTTTTATCTGGAACTACTAAATCTAAATCCACCATCAGTTTTTGCCCTAAGCCATCACATGTAGGACAAGCACCAAAAGGACTGTTAAAGCTAAACATACGTGGTTCTAATTCACCGATAGAGAATCCACAAATAGGACAAGCATGGTTTTCTGAAAACTTCAGTTCATCACCATCAATAATATCTACAACTAAATTACCTTCTGCTAAATTTAATGCTGTCTCAATTGAATCGGCAAGACGTGTTTCTATACCTGATTTGACTACTAATCTGTCAATGACCACTTCTATTGTGTGATTTTTATTTTTATCTAATTGAGGAACATCATTTACATCTATAATGTCCCCATCAACACGCACACGTACATAACCTTTTTTACTTATATCTTCAATTAATTTTTCATGTGATCCTTTGCGATGATTGACAATGGGGGCCAGTATTTGAATTTTTGTACGTTCTTCCAATTCTAAAATACGATCGACCATTTGCTGTACAGTTTGTGATTCAATTTCGATATGATGATTTGGACAGTATGCCTTTCCTACGCGTGCATAGAGTAAACGAATATAATCATAAATCTCAGTCACAGTCGCTACGATAGATCTAGGATTTTTACTTGTTGTTTTTTGATCAATTGAAATTGCTGGAGACAAACCTTCAATCGTATCTACATCCGGTTTATCCATCTGTCCTAAAAATTGACGTGCATATGCACTCAATGATTCTACATAGCGTCTTTGCCCTTCTGCATAAATTGTATCAAACGCTAATGATGATTTACCTGATCCTGAAAGTCCTGTCATAACTATCAATTTATTTTTAGGTATTTCTATATCGACATCTTTCAAGTTGTGGGCTCTCGCCCCTTTTACTACTATTGATGGCTCTTTCATACTTTATGTCACCCTTCTGCTTTTAATTCGAATAACATGTCACGTAATTCTGTTGCTCTTTCAAAGTCTAAGTCTTTAGCTGCTTGTTTCATTTCTTTTTCGATATTTTGAATTGTTTTTTCTCGTTCTTTTTTCGTTAATTTTTTCGGTACTTCGGTTTGTTGCTGTTCATTTGTTTCATTGGAATCTACTGTGGCACTGATAACATCATGGATTTTCTTATTGATAGTCGTCGGTGTAATATTATGTTTTTCATTGTAAGCCATTTGTATTTGACGTCTACGCTCTGTTTCATCTAAAGCATATCGCATAGAATCTGTTATCTTATCGCCATACATGATTACTTCACCTTTACTATTACGTGCTGCACGTCCAATTGTTTGTACAAGGGAACGTTCGGAACGCAGGAATCCTTCTTTATCAGCATCTAATATAACTACTAAAGATACTTCTGGTATATCTATACCTTCTCTCAACAAGTTAATACCCACAACTACATCATAGGTACCCATACGTAAATCTCGTATGATCTCAATACGTTCTAATGTTTTAATTTCTGAATGTAAATAGTTAACTTTAATACCTGCTTCTTTAAGGTAAGTCGTTAAATCTTCACTCATCTTTTTAGTCAATGTCGTAATTAATACACGTTCATCATTCTCAATACGACCTTGAATTTCACCTAATAAATCATCAATTTGATTTTCGGTCGGACGTACATCAATTTTGGGATCTAATAAACCGGTAGGCCTAATAATTTGTTCGACCATTTCATCGGTATGTTCTAATTCATATGGCCCTGGCGTAGCAGAAACATAAACGAGTTGACGTGTTTTAGACTCAAACTCCTCAAATTGGAGAGGTCTGTTATCAAGTGCACTTGGTAGTCTAAATCCATGATCCACCAAAACTTGCTTACGCGCACGGTCACCATTATACATACCTCTTATTTGGGGCAAGGTAACATGAGATTCATCTATCATAACTAACCAGTCGTCTCCAAAATAATCCATTAATGTGTACGGTGTAGAGCCTAATGGTCTGAGTGTTAAATGTACCGAATAGTTTTCAATACCTGAACAAAAGCCCATTTCTCGCATCATTTCTAAATCATAATTAGTACGTTGTTCTAAACGCTGCGCTTCCAACAATTTATTTTCACTACGTAGTTTTTCTAATTGCTCAGCTAATTCATTTTCGATACGTTGTATTGCTGATTTCATTTTTTCTTCACGTGTAACGAAGTGAGAAGCTGGGAAAATCGCAAAATGATCTCGTTCTCTCAATACTTCACCTGTTAAATAATTCACTTCACGAATGCGATCTATTTCATCTCCAAAAAACTCAACGCGGATACACATTTCTTCACGTGAGGCTGGGAAAATTTCTACAACATCGCCTCTCACTCTAAATGTTCCACGTCTAAAATCAATATCATTTCTCGTATATTGTACATCTACTAATTTGCGCAATAGTTCACTACGATCCATTTCCATACCAACACGTACACTCACAACTAAATCACGATATTCATCTGGATTACCTAAACCATAAATACAACTAACACTGGCAATAATTATAACGTCATCACGTTCAAATAAGGCACTTGTTGCAGAATGTCGCAATTGGTCTATTTCATCATTGATTGAAGCATCTTTTTCAATAAATGTATCGGTAGAAGGTACATATGCTTCTGGTTGATAATAATCGTAATAACTTACAAAATACTCTACTCTATTTTCTGGAAAAAATTCTTTAAATTCACTGTATAATTGTCCTGCTAAGGTTTTATTATGGGCAATAATCAAGGTCGGTTTGCCCACTTCCTTAATTACATTACTCATCGTAAATGTTTTTCCTGTACCTGTAGCACCTAGTAAGGTTTGATGTCGTTCTCCTGCATTCACACCATTGACAATTTTTCGAATTGCTTCCGGTTGGTCACCTTCTGGTTCAAAGTCGGAAACTAATTTGAATGGATAATGTTCCATAGTGACACATTCCTCCTATATATTACGTTTAACGTTAGTTAATTCATTGCTCATACTGTAGATTATTAATTATATCAATTGTTTAAAATCTATTTCACTTGCATACTATTTTAACAGATTCTGTTCGAAATATACAAACATTTGTTCGTTTAAAAGTGATTACTCACCACACATAGAAAAAAAACAAACACAGTTCACACTATGCTTGTTTTGTCTTGTTTGTAATTGAGTTATATAAGTATACGTATAAAACAGCACGCATTGCAATCGAACTGTTTATACATTGTATATACCCGTCAATCTTCATCTTCTTTTTTATGCAATTGTAATTGGTCAATAATCACGTACCCTGCAAGTATGGATACTACATCAATAAAGATAATCCATTCATTATGAAAAAAACCTTTTTGAATCGATGCACCGATTAAGACGAGTACTAAAATTGTACCAACCCATTTACTTCTAGTCACCACACTAAATAAAATGACAAGTATACACGGGAAGAATGATGCGAGTATATACCAAATCATATATGTCACTCATTTCTTTTATTTAAAATTGCCATTGTTGTTTCACGCAATTCAGATTTTGGAATAAATTTCTCAGTTAACATTTCAGGAATTACGTTGTCTATGAAATCTTGTACCGAACTTAAATGGTCAAATTGCATAATTGTTTCTAAAGACATTTCATAAATTTCAAAGAAGAGCTGTTCCGGGTTACGTTTTTGAATTTCTCCGAAAGTTTCATATAATAAGTCAATTTTATCAGCAACTGATAATATTTGTCCTTCTAATGAATCATCCTTACCTTCCTGTAATCGTTCTCGATAAACATCTTGATAAGGTGTAGGTATTTCCTCGCTGATAAAAGTGTCTACCATTTCTTCTTCAACTTGAGAAAACAATTTTTTCAATTCACCACTCGCGTATTTCACTGGAGTTTTGATATCCCCGGTGAAAATTTCAGCAAAGTCATGGTTTAGTGCTTTTTCATATAAGCTTTTCCAATCCACTTCGTTGCCGTTATATTCTTCCACTGTGGCTAAATATTGTGCAATTTTTGTAACTTTAAATGAATGTGCAGCTACATTATGTTCAAAATATTTAAATTTTCCTGGTAGTCTGATTAACTTTTCCAAATCGGATAAGCGTTTAAAATATTGATGTACACCCATGACATACGCCTCCTTATTTAAACAATGATTATACTTGCTTTTATTATAACAAACAAGAAAATCAATTTTCATACCAACTTAATTATTAAAGTTACTTAAATTATGCCTTCTATTCATTGATATTTCAAAAATTTAAAAGTGGAAAAGTCATAGCAAGCAATATATTGCTTATTTAATTATTAAATCCATCATCACGTATGTCATCGCAAAGTATTACACTTACATAGTCATTTATCGCTATAAGGTAAATTGTTAATCCTATATTTCAAAGTCTACTGCTGGAGCTATTAATGTATTACTCTTCAGCTTGATCCATTTGACTTCTTAGGTATGCTTCGATAAATGGCCCTATGTCACCATCCATCACAGCATCTACTTTACCTGTTTCTTTATTTGTACGATGGTCTTTAACCATAGAATATGGATGGAAAACATAAGAACGAATTTGACTGCCCCAGCCTATTTCTTTTTGTTCTCCTCGAATTGCTGCCATTTCTTGTTCTTGTTCTTCTAATTTAAGTTGATATAATTTAGATTTTAACATCTTCATAGCAGCTTCACGGTTTTTAATTTGTGAACGTTCATTTTGGTTATTTACTACTATACCTGTAGGGTGATGAGTAATACGTATCGCTGATTCAGTTTTGTTAATGTGCTGACCACCAGCTCCTGATGCACGGAACGTATCTACGGTAATATCATCTGGATTAATATCAATTTCAATTTCTGTATTATTAAATTCTGGAATTACATCACACGATGCAAATGACGTATGACGTCTACCTGAAGAATCAAACGGTGATATACGAACGAGTCGGTGAACGCCTTTTTCTGCTTTCAAATAGCCGTAAGCATTATGACCTTTAACGACTATTGTTACACTTTTCACGCCCGCTTCATCACCGGGTAAATAATCGGCAGTTTCAACTTTAAAGCCTTTTTGTTCACAATAACGTTGGTACATTCTTAATAGCATACTCGTCCAATCTTGTGATTCAGTACCACCAGCACCTGGATGTAATTCTAAGATTGCATTATTTGCGTCATAAGGTCCATCTAATAATAATTGTAATTCAAATTGATCTAAATCACCTTTAAATGCTTGAACTTGCGTTACTAGGTCTGCTTGCATATCTTCATCTTGTTCTTCTGCAAGTAATTCGCGTGTAGCATCCATATCCTCTAGCTGTGATTCTAACTTTCTAAATTCGGTTACTACAGATTTTAGAGCATTATTTTTATCAATGACGCTCTGCGCCGTATTTTGGTCATCCCAAAAGTTAGGGTCAGTCATCATTTCTTCATATTCTTGAATATTTGTCTCTTTTTCTTCTAAGTCAAAGAGACCCCCTAAGTTGTTCTAACTTGTCAGCATTGTGCTCTATATTACGTTTTATTTCTGATAATTCCATAGTCATCGCTCCTAAATAACGTTTTATTAATATTTTAACATAAATTGTCACTTCTAATTATAGTCTACATTGTGTAAGTTTATTCTCCTAGTCCCTCAGTCAATAAATTATTACTGTAATTAGCATTGATGATGCCTCTAACGTTGCTTGTGCATGACACTCTGTGTCATCAATTTCTTGTTTAGTGATAACTTTCAACGATACAAAAGAACCTAGAACAATAATATGCTCCAGGCTCTACACGACAGCATTAAGCACCGTGACAATTTTTATATTTTTTACCACTACCACATGGACAAGGGTCATTACGACCAATATGTTCATCTTTCACAAATGGTTGTGCCTTAGCTTTTTCTTTACCATCTTCTGCTGAAACATGCTCAGCTTTACCGAAGTCTGTTGTTTTATCTCTTTCAATATCATCTTCAACCGATACTACAGATTTCAAGATGTATTTACTCACATCTTCTTCAATATTTTCCATCATGCTATCAAACAATTGATGACCTTCGTTTTGATAGTCACGTAATGGGTTTTGTTGACCATAGGAACGTAAGTGAATACCTTGTCTTAATTGATCCATAGTATCTATATGATCAGTCCAGTGCGTATCAATTGAACGTAATAAAATCATACGTTCAAACTCAGGGAATTGATCGCCAATCTCTGTTTTTTGTTCTACCAATGCAGCTTCAACTTTTTGCCAAACAAGATTATAAATATCTTCACTGTCTTTTCCTTTAACATCAGATACTTTAAGTTCACCTTCATTAAGGAACACATCATCAATGTAGTTGATAAAAGGTTCATAATCTGGTTCTTCCTCATCATCATTAATATAATATGTCACGCTACGTTGTAATGTTGATTGCAACATGGCATTGACTAATTCTGAACTATTCTCGTTATCAATGATATTATTACGTTCGCCATAAATAATTTCACGTTGTTTACGTAGTACATCATCATATTCAAGAATACGTTTACGAGTATCAAAGTTATTACCTTCTACTCGTTTTTGTGCAGATTCTACAGCACGTGATACCATTTTGGATTCAATAGGAGTAGAGTCATCCATACCTAAGCGATTCATCATTTTTTGCAATCTTTCTGAACCGAAGCGGACCATCAATTCATCTTGTAGCGATAAATAAAATCGACTATCACCTTTGTCACCTTGACGACCAGAACGACCACGTAATTGATCATCAATACGACGTGATTCATGTCGTTCCGTACCAATGACTGCTAAACCACCTAATTCTTCTACGCCATCACCAAGCTTGATATCTGTACCACGTCCAGCCATATTTGTCGCAATAGTAATTGCACCTTTTTGACCAGCACCTGCAACTATATCGGCTTCGCGTTCATGGTTTTTGGCGTTTAACACATCATGACGAATACCATGTTTTTTTAGTAAGTTAGAAATATATTCACTTGTTTCAACTGCAACTGTACCTAGCAATACAGGTTGTCCTTGTTTATGTTTGTCAATGACATCATCTACAACTGCATCAAACTTACCTTTTTGACTAATGTAAATTAAGTCAGGTTTATCGACACGTTGTACAGGTTTATTCGTTGGAATTTGTGTCACTGTCATATTGTAAATGTTACGAAATTCTTCTTCTTCCGTTTTAGCTGTTCCGGTCATACCAGCTAATTTATTATACATACGGAAGTAGTTTTGGAAAGTAATTGACGCCATAGTTTTAGATTCATTTTGAATTTTAACGCCTTCTTTAGCTTCAATCGCTTGATGTAAGCCTTCAGAGAATCTACGTCCAGGCATCGTACGACCAGTAAATTGGTCGACAATTAATACTTCTCCATTATTGACCATATAATCAACATCGCGTTGAAGTGTCACGTGTGCACGTAAAGCAGTATTAATGTGACTAATAATATCAACATTCTTAACGTCATAAAGGTTATCGATTTTAAACATACGTTCTGCTTTATCAATACCTTGTTCTGTTAATTGCACTGCTTTAGTTTTTTCATCATAATTAAAGTCATCTTCACTTTTTAACATCTTCGCAAAGACGTTTGTTTGTGTATATAATGACGTTGATTTTTCAGCTTCTCCTGAAATAATCAATGGTGTACGTGCTTCATCAATTAAAATAGAATCGACTTCGTCAATAATAGCGTAATGTAGTGGACGCATAACGCGTTCTTCAGCATAATTCACCATATTATCACGCAAATAGTCAAATCCTAATTCATTATTCGTACTATAAGTGATATCACATGCGTATGCTTCTCGTTTTTCAGCTGTTGTTTTGCTGTTTAAATTTACGCCTACTGACAACCCTAAGAAATTATATAGTTCTGCCATTTCTTCACTTTGACTGCTCGCTAAGTATTCATTGACTGTAATAACATGAACACCACGACCTGCTAAGGCATTTAAATATGTCGGCATTGTAGCGGTTAACGTTTTACCTTCACCTGTACGCATTTCAGCAATATCACCTTTATGGATTGCTAAACCACCCATAATTTGAACACGGTACGGTATCATATTATAGACACGTTTTGAACCTTCTCTTACTAAGGCAAAAGCTTCTGGTAAAATCTCGTCTAATATTTTATTTTGCTTCTGTACATCTTCTTCTGCCTGTACTTTATCTTGAAACGATTTTGTTTTTTCTTTTATTTCTTCATCAGTTAATATAGACATGTCCTCTTCTAACTTGAGAACTTTGTCTGCTAATTTACCAAGGCGCTTTACTTCTTTAGTATTACCATCAGCTATCTTTGATAAAAAACCCATTCTGTTCGCTCCTTTAGCTTAATAACTCTATTACTTACAACAATTTATAATACCATTAATTAGCTTAAAATTACACTTATAGGATTATTGTTATAAATATATTTACATTTCCTTTGCTGCTGTTAATATACTTTACATTTCATACTGTTCTATATAATAACTCGCTTATCCTAGCACAACTTAGTCTTTGTGCTATCAAATTATTTCATACTAACATAACATAAAAGAAGCGTCCACGATTTAACTTAATCATGAACGCTTCAACACTTATAGTTAGTTATTGTTCTGTTGTTTCTATTAAACCATATTTTCCATCTTTACGTTTATAAACAATACTTGTTCCGTCAGTTTCACGATCTGTAAAAATAAAGAAATCATGACCCAATAAATCCATCTGCAACACCGCTTCTTCAGAATCCATTGGCTTTAAGCTAAATTGTTTAGAACGAATAATTTCGAAGTCATTTTCCTGACTTGTATCATCTAAAGCATCTGCTTTATTATCTTCTACAATTTCAGCAAAAACTTCTTGATCCCCTTTGTCTCTACTTTTACGATTCACACGAGTTTTATATTTTCTTACTTGACGTTCAAGTTTATTATTAATTAAATCTATACCCGCATATAAGTCGTCATGTCTTTCTTCAGCTCTTAATGTTACATTTTTTAATGGAATTGTTACTTCAATTTTAGTAGCTGAGTTTTGATACGTTTTGACTTTAACATGTGCGATAGCGTTTGGAACATTGTTAAAGTAACGTTCGAGTTTACCAATTTTATCCTCAATATAGTTACGGATTGCATCTGTAATAGTGAGGTTCTCTCCGTGAATTTCAAATCTAAACATAGTAATCGACTCCTTTAAAACCTCTATATTGGTAATGTTGCTTACTCTCATAATACCACGTTTACGTTAGCGTGCAAATGTAAAGACATCGAATTTTCTGATTTTTCTTACAAAAAATTTACATGCTGCTTGATGAACAGTAATTCCAGTAGTATAGATGTCATCTACTAACAAAATATTTTTATTAGTAAAGTCCAAATCTGCTGTAATTATAAATGGATTAGGCTGACTTAAACGTTGACGTTTGGTTAAAGATGATTGTTTACGATCATACTGCATTGTTAAACAGTTAGTATATTTAACATGCATACATGCTAACACTGCAGTCACTGGATTAAATGTCCGCCAACGATCTCTAGAGCTATGAGAAGGTATCGGGATAATATAGTCATAATGCATACGCGGTAACTGTATATATCGTGCTATCAATGTACAAAGTACGTAATCTCTGTTGAATTTGTATTGTTGTAACACTGCTTTCATCATTCCTTTGTAGTGAAAATTACAATATAGTTGATTGATGCGTTGATAGCGCTTAGCCAACATAGCACAATCCATACATTGGCTTTGATTATCTGATATTGGTTTTAAACAAGTAGTACAACACGCTTTTGTCTGAATTTTACATTGTTGCAAAGCATCGTCACACGCCTCACATATTAGTACAGGACGGGCGTAAAAGTTTGTAATCGTTAACGCCTCATTAATTTGCGCATCACACCATAGACAATTAACCATCAATCCATCCCCGTTGTTGTGCTATGCGATTCATTCGTTTTAGCGCGTGCTTTGCTTTTAACATCTGTGTAGATATTCCTTGATGATAAAACCAAACATTACCTGTAGGAGCTTCAGTTTTACGTCCTACACGTCCTGACATTTGAATTAATACATGCTGTGTAAAAGTGTGGCTATTTAATACAACAACGTCTAACTTAGCTAGTGTAAACCCTCTTTCTAAGATAGTAGTAGTAAACACGCTAACATATTTCCCTGCTCTCAATTCTTGTACTTTGGTCATGCGTAGTGCATCGTCACTCGACACAAATGCTGACTGTACTAGCACCTTTTGATACGTATGCTCTAACTGTCTTAATAGCTTAATACTATGAACAAATACAAGTGTTATTCTCCCCGCTGCTTGTTGTCGACATAGTAGTCGTACAAGGTTGGTTTGCGGTCGTTGTGGTGTCAATTTAAAATATTGAAATTGTGGTATCGGTAATGGTTGTCGATGAAAACGTGCAGGTAATGTAATTATATTCGAAGCTTTAAATTGTCTTAAAAGTGATTTGGGAGGCGTTGCAGTCATATAAATATGACATCGGTCGTGTGTCGATGCTAACGTTATTGAATGTTGCAATACTCTATCCATTGCTAGTGGAAACGCATCTACCTCATCTACAATAACTAGTTGAAAATGCTGTTTAAAACGTAGCAATTGATGCACAGTAGCAATAACAAAATGACCATTAAATCGTTGAGGTTGCCCTCGATACAGTACATCTATGCATTCTTGTTGAAATGCTGCTCGTAACCTCAGAGTAAGCTCTATAACTACGTCAGTGCGTGGTGATACTACTGCAACATTTAGTCCTTGTTGCCTTGCATATTGCAATGCTGGAAACATCATTTCTGTTTTACCCGCTCCAGTCACAGCGTGTAACAGTTGATCTTGCCTTGACTTAACAGCTTCTAATAACGCTGTTGCACCATAATGTTGTTGTGGAGATAACTTAAAAGGTATATTAAATTCTGCAGATGTAGCTACATTATATGTTTGTGTTATATAAACATCCGACAGACTATCCATACGTCCTAATTGGAGGCAATAGCGACAATATAATATATCACGTTGTAATAGTGGTGAGTAATAACTGTGAATGTGACGTCTATAGATAGAACCGCACTGCAAACAAGTCGTTACACTTCGTTCTTGCGTAATGCCTGGCCCACAATAAATCACCTTTTCAGTTGTCAGCAAAGCATGATTGGTAACTAACCTACCATATAGTTTGATTGTTCATCACCTCAAAAAAGACTAGAGCCATATTAAATGTTAACTACTGTAACACCCTCATATTGTTCTAGTCTCTAATAACGTCTTATATTTATTTTTCTGTAATTGTACGGCAAGTATATCCTAAACCTATACCGCCAGAACCTAAATGCGCTGCGATTACCGGCCCAAATTCAGAAAAAATAATATTATAATCTGGATGCGCCGCTTTTAAATCTTCGTAAAGCCATTTTGAATCTTCTTTTTTATCTCCACCAATAATAAATAGTGTAAATTCTTCAAGTCCATTAACTTGGTCCAATACTTTTTGTTCTAACGCCTTTAAAGCACGCTTTTTGGTACGTACTTTCTCTTCTGGTAAAATTTTACCATCTTCGAATTTTAGTACAGGCTTCATTTTTAACATTGTACCAATCCATGCTTGAGCACCCGTGATACGTCCACTTTTTTGTAAATTTTTTAAATCATCTACCATTAAAACTGCTCCAGTTTGCTCACGCATATTTTCTAAATCAGCAATAATAGCCTCAGGTTTATAATCTAGCTTAATTAATTCTATTGCTCTTAATACATAAGCACCTTCAACCATTGCAGCTAATTTGGAATCAAACGTATGCACCTTAATACCTTCAACCATTTCAGCGGCTTGTGTTGCAGTTTGATAACTACCACTAATTCCTGATGACATCATTACAGCAACAACATCAGTATACCCTTCTTCACGCAAGGCTTCATACAATTCTAAATAGACACCTATCGCAGGTTGACTCGTTGTTGGTATCGTTTTAGATGTTTTCATTCGTTCATAAAATTCAGGTGCAAAAATAGTTTCGTTTTCAATAAAATTATCACCATTATCAAAAGTTACACTTAACGGAGCTACTTTAATATTATATTTATCAATCATTGATTGAGATAGATAGCTTGTGGAATCTGTCAAGACAGCAATCTTCATCATAATCCTCCTCAATTATACTCACATTTATCATACCGTAATTTCTAACAAAAGAAAATTCCTTTATGTAATTATAATTGTTGTTTGTATTATAGTATAATAGAAAGTAACACATTTAGCTTTTGTAATTCTACTACCTTTATAGCATTCTAGTGGTATAAAGATTAGAATTTCCAAATTTAGAGCGTCAAAAATAGAGGTGGAATCATACATGGAAGAACCAATTATTACGATAAAAGCTGAACATCAAATCGAAAATGTTATAAATAAATCTAGATTTATAGCCCATATTAAACCAGTAGCGGATGAAGACGAAGCAAAGTCATTCATAGCTGAGGTTAAACAAGAACATAAAGAGGCAACTCATAATTGTTCAGCTTATACGATAGGTAATCAAATGAATATCCAAAAAGCAAATGATGATGGTGAACCAAGTGGTACGGCTGGTGTTCCTATGTTGGATATACTTAAAAAATTAGAGACTCATAATGTCTGTGTCGTAGTAACACGTTATTTTGGAGGTATCAAATTAGGTGGAGGCGGACTGATTCGTGCATATAGTGGCGCAGTACGAGATGTAATTTATGATATCGGCCGCGTAGCGCTAAAAGAGGCAGTCCCTGTTACAGTTGCGATTAATTATGATTTAACTGGTAAATTTGAATATGAACTAGCTTCTACTTCATTTCTGTTACGTGATACGCAATATACTGATAAAGTAAGTTATAGCATTGACGTTGTTGCCACAGAATATGACGCATTTTTAGCATTCTTAAATCGCACGACTGCTGGCAAATTCGATTTAATCGAAGGTGAGGTTAAACACCTACCATTTGATATAACCACATAACTAAAAAATTCTGAGATTAAATCATTAACTTGGGCTACGTAATCTAAACTAAGTAAGAATACATAGGTCGAGCAATCATTTAGTCTCAGAACTCTTTTTATTATGCTATTTTTCGTTGTGATCTTTCTTTTCAATCAGTTTCAATATCGGTCTATAGTCATCATCAATTAAGCCAGTAAATTCCACAATTAGTTCAATCGTAACAACTATTAAGATTAACATCATTACAACGCCCCATGGTTGTGATAAATACAAAATAATACTGGATAAACTAAATAATAGTGCGATGGAATAAATTAAGGTTACAGTTTGTCTATGTGAATAACCTAGTTCTAGCAGTTTGTGATGTAGGTGCGACTTATCTGCTTGCATAATATGTTGACCTTTTTTCACACGACGTATCATTGCAAATAGCGTATCGATAAACGGTACCGCTAAAATAACAATTGGGAAGAATAACGAAACGAATGTAATATTTTTAAACCCAAGTAATGATAAAAAGCCAACAATAAAGCCAATTAAAAGTGCACCACTGTCACCTAAAAATATTTTAGCAGGGTGAAAATTAAAGCATAAAAAGCCTAATAAAGCACCTATCAGGACGCTACATATCATAATAATTAACACATTCGCTTGAAGTATAGCTATAAAACCGATTGTTGCTAATGCTATGGCAGATACGCCTGATGCTAAACCGTCCAAACCATCTATTAAATTAATTGCATTTGTAATAGCTACAATCCAAATTACAGTAATAGGAATACCTAAAACACCAAAATGAATTGTAGGACCTATGGGTAGCGATATAAAATCAATAGTTATACCATAATAAACAACGACTAATGCTGCAATAATTTGACCAAGTAATTTAATTACGGGTTTCAAGTCATAAATATCATCGACTAATCCAACAAGATACATTATTACAGCGCCAATCACTAGAGGCTTAACTTCAGTTTCAATTGGGTGACCCAACCATATGCCAAGTAAAAACGAAAACAATATGACAGTACCACCTAACACAGAAACAGGTTTCGTGTGCACTTTTCTGAAGTTTGGTTTATCAACAATCCCCATTTTATGTGAAATTTTGATTATTATTGGTGTAAGTATTAAACTGACTATCATTGAAAAAATGATTAATAATAATGTATACATCAGTTCACCTTCATTAATTTAATTCTAAATGTTGTAATTTCACTCTGAATCCAACATCTGTATGTCCTATTTATAACAGTTGTATAATGCTTATTACTGTATAATAATTTAATATACATAACAAGTGTATACATTTAATTTACGTTTAATATTTACTTTAGTAATCATACCTTAAAACTATTTAAGATTACAAATCGAAATAAGTATAATATTAACAAAACCTTTTTATAAGATTTCTCGAATGTTTATTCATTTTATTATAATATCATTCGCTAGTTCATTTTAACATTAAAAAACGGGTTTTTTGTGAATTTGTATAGAAATGATGATGACAAATTGTAAGTTTTCACTTACAATGACAAAGTGTTATTTTAAAGGAGCGTTTAATAAAATGTTTGAAGCAATAATATATAATATTTCTGTTACTGTAGCCGGTATCTATTTATTTCACCGTTTACAATACTCAGAAAATAGAATCATGATATTTTCCAAAGCTTACGTTACAGTATTAATGACAATTGTTGCTTTATTACTGTCTGCCTACCCTATCCCATTATTTGATGCATATATCATTGAATTAACGTTTATACCGTTACTCTTCATAGGTAGGTATACCAACTTAATATATACTGTACTAGCTGCAATTATTGTTTCCTTAGTAAGCATTTTTATATTTGACCACTCTATTATAAATGGGGTTATCTTACTTGTAATTGCAATTATTGTCAGTATGATCGGCCCATTTTTAAAACAAAGCGACATTGTTTCTATCCAGATATTAAACACAATTAGTCTAATCATTTATGCAATGTTAGCACTTATAAGCCCATATGTCGATTGGATGGAAGTCTTATTCTTAATTCCTATATCCTTTGTATTAACTATTACTTCATCAGTTACCTTTGTTGATATTTGGCATTTCTTTTCGTTAGTTAACCGCTATGAAAATGAAGACAGTATCGATTATCTAACCGGACTTGGAAACGTAAAAGAATTTGATCGTCATCTGAATAAAGTTTCACGTGAAGCGGAGCAACATCAAGAAAGCTTGGGACTGTTACTTATTGATATTGATGGGTTTAAAGATGTGAATGACCAATACTCTCATCAAGCTGGCGATGCAGTGTTAAGACAAATGTCACAGTTACTTATTAATTACGTTCCAACACATTTCAATATTTACCGCAATGGTGGCGAAGAATTTTCAATCGTACTGAGAGATTATAGTTTAGATCAATGCGTTAAGTTAAGTGAAGCTATACGCAATGGTGTAGAGCAATCATCATTCCACTTGCCAAATAAAGAAGTAATAAAATTATCTGTATCTATTGGTGTTGGTTTCTTAACACAAGATGATTATAAGTCACAACGTAAAGTCTTTAAAGATGCAGATGATATGTTGCATGTAGCTAAACAAGAAGGCCGAAATCAAGTTATGTTCAACCCAATCATTAAACTTTAATTATTTAATGTATAAACAATCCGTAATTATAAGATTTACGGATTGTTTTTATATATTGTCAAATATAATATTAAATCTATATGACTAACCACATTAACTATTGAAAGTTGTACAAAGAGACTGTAAACTTTCAATTGTTCAACACATTATTTGGAGGTGGCGACAATGTCTGACTCAATCACAATTATTGATGAAAATAAAGTGATTGATTTAGTACTCATTGCAGGTAGAATTTTACTTGAAAGTGGTGCTGAAACATATCGTGTTGAAGATACAATGAATCGTATGGCAGCAAGTTATGGCCTAGATGATACATATAGTTTTGTAACTTCAACAGCAATTATCTTTTCTTTAAACGATCGTACCAATACTCGCTTAATACGTATTCGAGAACGTACGACAGATTTAGAAAAAATTGCTTTAACTAATAGTTTATCTCGAAAAATTTCGAATAATGAACTTACAATAGATGAAGCCAAAGAGGAATTGTTTCAACTACACCACGCCTCGTTACAATACTCATTTGTAACACAATTTATTGCTGCGATGGTTGCCTGTGGTTTTTTCTTATTCATGTTCGGTGGCGTTGCACATGACTTTATCTTTGCAGTTTTAGCAGGAGCCGGCGCCTTTTTAACTTTTGATTTTGTCCAACGTTTTATACAAATCAAGTTCTTTTCAGAATTTATTAGTGCTGCAGTGGTAATAAGTATTGCAGCTATTAGTACTAAACTCGGATTAGCAATCAATCAGGATACTATAACTATTGCCGGTGTTATGCCTTTAGTACCTGGTATATTAATCACCAACGCAATACGTGATTTACTTGCTGGTGAATTGCTTGCAGGTATGTCACGTGGTGTCGAAGCAGCAATTACAGCTTTCGCCATCGGAGCTGGTGTTGCTATAGTCTTACTTTTATTTTAGGAGGTGACAGTCATGATATTGCTATATTACTTAGCACAATTTGCTATTAGTTTTATTGCTACCACACTATTTTCTATTATTTTCAATGCACCTCGACGTCTCCTATTTGCCTGTGGTTTTGTAGGTGCGATGGGCTGGACAATTTATAAATTTACAGTAGATATGGATTTAGGTAAAGTTATGGCTGCATTTCTTGGTAGCCTCATCTTAGGTATTATGAGTCACACTATGAGTCGTCACTATAAACGACCGGTTATTATCTTTATCGTTCCAGGTATTATCCCTTTGGTCCCCGGAGGTCTTGCGTATGAAGCAACACGCCTACTCGTTACCAATCAATATACACATGCTGTAAATACCTTTTTAGAAGTTACTTTAATATCAGGAGCTATCGCTTTTGGAATTTTATGTGCTGAAATATCGTATTTTCTCTATACGCGTATTAAACAATATTATGGTAAAATGAAAGGCAAAACATATAAGAAATCTTATGATATAAACAACAGAGCTTAAGGGGTGTTTTACATGAAATCACAAATTATTGAACGATTAACGCGATATGTCACAATAGACACACAGTCAGACCCAGAGTCCACAACAACACCGTCAACAGCAAAACAATGGGACTTATTGCGCGTGCTGGAAAGCGAATTACAAGCGTTTGGCTTAACTACAGATGTAGATGACAATGGTTACTTATTTGCAACACTCGACAGCAATGTTTCATATGAGTTACCTACTGTCGGTTTCTTAGCACATGTCGATACGTCACCAGATTTCAATGCCACAAATGTTAATCCTCAAATTATCCAAGAATATGATGGTACACCGATTAAATTGGGAGATACAAATCGGGTATTAAGCCAAGAAACCTTCCCTGCTATGAAAAATGTTGAAGGTCATACATTAATGATTACTGACGGTACATCGTTATTAGGTGCAGATGACAAAGCTGGCGTAGTAGAAATTATGGAAGCACTCAAGTATTTAATTGACCATCCAGAGATTAAACATGGCCCTATTCGTGTAGGATTTACGCCGGACGAAGAAATTGGCCGTGGCCCACACAAATTTGATGTCGATCGTTTTAATGCGGCATTTGCTTTTACTATGGACGGTAGCGAATTAGGAGAATTACAATATGAAAGCTTTAATGCAGCTGAAGCGATTGTCACTGCATACGGCGTTAATGTCCACCCTGGTTCAGCTAAAAATGCGATGATTAATGCACTGTCTCTTGGACACCAATATCATTCGCTATTACCGCAAAATGAAGTGCCAGAACGCACAGAGGGTTATGAAGGCTTTTATCATTTAATGCAATTTAATGGTGATGTTGAAAAAGCATCTTTACATTATATTATTCGTGACCATGATAGTAAAAATTTCGATGTGCGAAAAAAACATATGATTGAACTTAAAGAGACGATTAATGACCATTATGAAGATGATCCGATTACGGTCACTATTAATGATCAATATTATAATATGGGCGAGCAAATAAACCAAAATCCACATGTAATAGAGATCGCTAAACGTGCTTTTAACAACTTAGACATAGTACCAAATACAGACCCTATTCGAGGCGGCACAGACGGATCTCAACTATCCTTCAAAGGTTTACCTACGCCAAATATTTTTACAGGTTGTGCAAATTTCCATGGACCTTTCGAATACGCTTCAATTGATGTTATGGAACAAGCTGTACATGTAGTCGTTAATATCGCTCAAGAAGTCGTTAACTATTATGAAGAAAATTAATAACTAACATAAAAATCGCCAATGCCGAGGTTCTTAGAACACTGACATTGGCGATTGCTTTATATAAATTTAATCAAATGCTCGCTGTAATAGTTTAAGCGCTTGGACAGTATAATGTCTAATTTGAATGCCCATTTTAAAGTCAGTAAAGCTTTCTGGCATTTCAATAAATGTGTTAAACATAGCGGTAACACCTAAGGATTCAAATTGGTCAAATTTATCACTTGTAGCACAAATAGCAATTGCTGGTTTATCATATTTTGTGCTTAATTCAGCTATACGTATCGTAGTTGTTTCTAAAATTTGATCCTCTTCATTTACCCCTTCACCAAAGATGATTAAATCTGCTTGTTGAATTAATGATTCCAAATGGGTTATTTGATCGACAAGTTCATGACTAGTTAAAATTTCTGCTTGATATAATTGATGTAGGACTGCGGCTATGCCACCCCCAGCACCTCCACGTTCAATGAGTCCTAAAGATTGTTGAACTTCATTTTTCACAATTTCACTAAAATACCAAATGAGGTTATCAATCTCCACCGCTTCTGTATATGTCACTTGTTTATTTTTATAAATTTGCATAATTTCACTATGCTTACCATAAAGTTTACTATCAAAATCTGACATCAATTGTAATCGCACTTCTTGTAAACGCGGATGCAAGCCTTTGAAATCAACAGTTCGTATAAATTTTAATACACGACTTCCTTGTCTTGTATCAACTTCTTCACCTTCATCATCATAAAACTTAGCTCCTAAAGCTTGTAGCATACCTGCACCGCCGTCGAAACTATCAATACCACCTAATGATATGACTAGATGTTCTGCTTGGTTTTCTAATGCATCGTACATTACTTCTCCCAAACCATAACTTGAGCAATGCGTGATATCACCTTCACCTTTTAAAAACAAATTTCCTTCGATGACGGTCATATTACTTTCTGTAATACCATATATTGCTTCAACTGGATTCATTACCGCATCATGTGCCATCACTTTATATTTAGTACCTGACTGCCATAAAAATACCGAATCCATCAACTCATGGCGACCATTAAATAACGGCACTTGAACTATGTCTGCGGATTGTATTTTACTTGCGACAGCTTCTTCAACATATCTATTAGCTTGATAACTAGAGATTATTCCATTAAATTCATCCATAGCAACTAATACTTTCATTTCTTGTCACCTCATAAATTAATACTCATTTAAATATGCAGTATGATTATTATTACCTTCAAACATTCCCAAAACATCTTACATTCCACAATCATACATGTATCGCAATATTTAAGCGTTTAGATTTTATGTAGCATTCTACATTAACATTCATTGTTACATTATACATGGCTTACAGAAATATTTCACATTAAAAGGGCGCTTGTTATCGACAAATCTTTTTGTGTACATAACCAGCGCCCTGTTATCTATTTAATTGTTATTCTTCTGCTGTCGCTAATGATGAAACATTAATATCATTATGACTTGCATTCCATATTGCTTTACCGTCCACAAAATAAAATGCTTGTGGTGATTCATGTTTTATATTAGTTTTGTCTTCAATATAATCGGATAGTTTGCGTTCTTGTTGAACTACTAAATAATAACCATCCATGTCCCTCTCATATAAAAATTTGTTGAATTGATCATATGCATTTGCCGAAATTGGACATGTTTCACTATGTTTAAATACAAATACATATTTATTTTCATTTAAAACTTGTTCAAACTGGTCAATCGAACTCAGCTTTATAGCCATTCTATTCACCTCTAAAAGTATTTAACACACACCCTAGTTAATTTCTAGGTGTAAGCGACTCGATAATATTCTTATCAATGGTTCCCATTATACACAAATAACTTTTTATTGTTAACCACTTATTCGAAAATTGTTTTATTAATCTTGGGGAATTATTTAATTGCACCCTACTCAACTTCTTTAAGCTCTTGCTCAAATGGTTTTTCGTATTGTTCTAAATCCTTCCCATTTTTAGGTAATTTGTTATAGTCAATTTTGTCGAGTTTCTCACCTATAGTAATCGTTTCTTTTCGTGTTTCATAATAATTTTGCAAACTATAATACATTTCTATAGTATTTTTACGTGCTGCATTCACATTACTATCGCTAATTGTTGTTTGATTTAAATCTTTAATTTGACTTTCTATCAAAGGCATAATGTCATTTTCAATTTGTGCTTTAGCTTCTTTATCATTATTTGTATCAACATTTTTTTGAGCTGTTGCTTTCAGCTCACGACTATTTGATTCCAATTTTTTAGTGAGAATATGTACCTCAGTAGTACTTCCAGCAGCGGAGGCATTATCCATATTTTTTTCTACTTTAGAACGATTTTTTTCAAATAACCTTGTATAATCTAAAATATCTTCATTTGCTTTAATAGATTGATTACATAGACTAATAAAAGTTTGTAACTCTTTTAACGCATTTATTTGTTGTTCAACCGTTTTACGATATGATTTTTTTAATGATTTTGCCTGTTCAGATGAAGCTTTGATATTTTTAATAGAATCTTCATAAGCAGTCATTTTCGGCACAAGTTTATTATTAATATCATTTTGTAGTTGATTAATTTCACGTTTATTTTTATCAGTTGTTTCTTTATTACTTAACTCATCTAATTGTTCAATGTTCAGTTCATCAACCGTTGTTTTTAATGCATGGCCTTTATTTTGTGATAGCTTTAAGGTTGATTCAAAATCTTTAATGCTTGAATCTTCTTTATTGCCACATGCCGCTAAGGAAAAAACAATGCAGCATAATAATACAAGATATAATATTTTTTTCATTTCTGCACTCCTTATCATAACGTATTATACATAAAGATATTTATATTGAAAATGATATATGATATATTAATTCAGACTTTTTAAATCACAATTATTTTAAGGAGCATAGATGTAGTATGTACAGTACAGTCCAACCCTTTATTATTTCCGATAGTGAAGCAACTTATCACCAATGTTATAATCATATTGCACGTACACTGAAACAACTATTAGACACCCCAGTAAAAACGACTTATCACATTGGTGGTACACGTCATTTCAACTATCAAACAGAACCAATATTAGATATTCTCGTAGGTGTTAATAATTTGCATGATATTACTGCTTTAGATGAAAAACGTTTAAATTATGAAAATTTTTATCGCCTTCATCATCATTATAAGAAAAAAGTAGTCATGGCCCAATTCAATAATTTAATTGATTTAAAACAACAGACTAGACTACACATTATCCAAAGAGATAGCGACCTATACAATCAATACTTAGCTATGGATGATGCACTCGAACATAATCAATATATTATCCAACAGTTTGAGCAACAGAAATTAGAATTAACTCAAACAACTCATACCATTCGAGATTATGAAAATGGTAAACAACAAATATTTGCACACTTATATCAACAATTATAAATATACCTATACTAATACAATGCTATGCGCTATTATAAATCATTGTATATTTGTATTAGACTATTTAGCAAATTATGGAAATACTTGATATAATAAAAAATGAATTCAAGAAGAAAGGATGTACTACACTTGCATAAAGAAGACATCTTAAAAGCGTTAGAAGCAATTGTTCCATCAAATATTATCAAAGTGGATGAACCTCTTAAACGTTATACTTACACTGAAACTGGCGGACAAGCTGACTATTATCTATCACCGACAAAATATGAACACGTTCAAGCTATTGTAAAATTTGCCAATCACCATGAAATTCCGATTACTTATTTAGGCAATGGCTCTAATATAATTATCCGTGAAGGTGGTATTAGAGGTATCGTCATTAGTTTATTATCACTCGATCATATTGAAGTTTCCGACAACGTCATTATTACTGGTAGCGGTGCTGCAATCATCGATGTCTCACGTAAAGCTAGAGATTATGCCTTGACTGGCTTAGAATTTGCTTGTGGCATTCCCGGCTCAATTGGTGGCGCTGTTTTTATGAACGCTGGCGCTTATGGTGGCGAAGTCAAAGATTGTATCGACTATGCCCTATGTGTTAACGAACAAGGTGACTTAATCCAATTAACTAACCAAGAATTAGAATTAGATTACCGAAATAGTATTGTTCAGAAACAACATTTAGTAGTTCTCGAAGCTTCATTTTCATTAACGCCTGGTAATCAGCACGAAATCCAAACTAAAATGGATGATTTAACAGAACGTCGTGAAACTAAGCAACCTTTAGAGTACCCTTCTTGTGGTAGTGTTTTCCAAAGACCACCAGGTCACTTTGCTGGTAAATTAATCCAAGATAGTGAGTTACAAGGCCATCGTATTGGCGGTGTAGAAGTCTCTACAAAGCATGCTGGTTTTATGGTAAATGTTGATAACGGAACAGCAACAGATTATGAAGATCTAATACACTATGTCCAACAAGTAGTAAAAGACAAATTTGAAATTGATTTACATCCTGAAGTTCGCATTATCGGAGAGTATCCTTCAAAACAATAGGAGTATTTAATATGACTAAACTATACGGTTCACTCGTTGACGACGAATCACGTTGTACGCATTACCAAACACCATTAGACATTATTGCCATCAAGTTTAAATGTTGCAATAAATACTATCCGTGCTTCAAATGTCACAATGAACATGAATCTCATAATATTCAACGATGGTCAACAGATCAGTTTAATGAGCGGGCTATACTTTGTGGTGTCTGTCACCACGAGTTGACTATTAACGAATATATGATGACCGAAACTTGTCCTTCTTGTGATGCACATTTTAATAATAGATGTAAATTTCATTATCATCACTATTTTTCAGTTTAATTAATTTAACGAATTGAGATATAAATAACTTTAGTTAAATAAAAGCGTCAATTTCTATTTTATTCAAATAGAAATTGACGTTTTCTTTGTTTATATAGACCTTTGTAGTTTATTTGAATCATTGATAACATTTTAGTCACGTGCTAGCCAACTGGGAGTAGTATATGAATGAACGTTTATAATATTGAACCATAACTATAAAATTCATTTAGTCTCTATTAAACAACGGCTTATTCACTTTTCCACTTTTAGTTCTATCAGTCAATGGCACTTTACCTTCAATCGAAATTAAAAAAACGAATGCCTTATGAACGTTTCAACGCCATAAGTCATTCGGTTTAGTTTAATCATTAATTATTGAACCCCCACGGTAGAGTAATTAATTTTTATCTATAGCTTTTTCTACTTCTTCAATTTGTTTTACAGAAGTTGTTGTTGAACCACTAGCAAAATACCACAATTTAGGGTCTAATTCATAAACTTTGTCATTTTTAACTGCATCGACATATTTAATGACATCATTACCTAGTGCTTTTTTCGCTGTTGATTTACCACCAATAGCTTGTCCTCTATCCATGGCAAAAATCATATCAGGGTTTTTCTCTACAAGATATTCATTTGTAATGTTTTGACCATGTTGACTATTTTTAATACTTTCATCGACTGGTTTAAAGCCCATAGTATTAAAGATCATTGAACCGAAACGTTCATTAGCACCAAAAGTTGATAATTCTCCTTCATTCACTAACAAGAATGCTGCTGTTTGATCTTTGAATTCTTTTGTTTTATCTTTAATGCTTGCAACTTTATCATCGAATTCTTTGTTCAATTCTTTGGCTTTATCTTCTTTTTCGTATATTTTACCTAAGATTTCAGTGTTTTTCTTCATTGATTTTGCTGAATTTTCTTCATCAGCACCTATGTAAACTACTTTTGCATCTGGAGCTGCTTTTTCAAGTTCATCTAGAATTTTTTGATTAGCTGTTCTACCAGAAATAAAGACTACTTCAGGTTTTGCTGCTGCAACTTTATCAAAATTAACTTCTTTCAAACTTCCAGTATTAAGATATTTTTTATCTTTAAAATCACTTAAGAAATCAGGTAATGATTCTCCATCTTCACCTTTTGGTACAGCTTTAACTTTATCTTTTAGTCCTAGTTCTTTCATAGTATCTAATGCACCGTAATCAAAGACTACAGCATTTTTCGGATTTACTGGCACTTTCACTGTATCATTTACTTTTTCTGCATCACTACCATCGCGTTCTTCACCACTTGCTTCATAACTATTTTTAACAGTTACTGTTTTATCTGATGATTTATCATCAGACTTACTGTCCGAACTCTTTTGATCTTCTGAATTACTACAAGCTACTAATAAAAACATTAAACCTACTAAGATTACTAAAGCGATTTTTTTCATGTTACTTAAATCCTCCTATTAAATAATTATTCCTTCCTTTTATACACCAAAAAAACTTTGTTGCTTTAATGGTTACATCACTCCCTTCAAAGAATTAAAAACTGTTACAAGGCCATTTCATATTCTTTCACTGTTGTCAGTTCATCGAAATAGATACAAATACGTTGACCTCTAATATTTTCTATACTCAAGTCCATATCATATAATGTGCTTAACACTTCTTCTTGAATAACTTCATCTTTTGTACCAGCTTTGACTAACTCACCATCTTTTAAGGCAATAATATCGTCGGAATAACATGAAGCAAAGTTAATATCATGAATGACAACTACTATCGTTTTATTTAAATCACGTGTTAAACGACGTAACGTCTGCATAATTTGAACAGAGTGATTCATATCTAAATTGTTTAATGGTTCATCTAATAAAATATATTCTGTATCTTGTGCAATGGTCATAGCAACATATGCGCGTTGACGTTGACCTCCAGAAAGTGTTTTTATTGATTGATGTCGTATATCTTGTAATTTCAATAAATCTAAGGCATATTCTACTTGATCTTTATCTTCTTGTTTTAAATGCCCTTTCGAATAAGGAAAACGCCCAAAATTAACAAGTTGTTCTACCGTTATATTCAATTCTGTATGATTCGTTTGTTTTAAAATGGACAGTTTTTTTGCTAAATCGTTACTTTTATAACTATGAATATCACGACCTTCAATAGCAATATCGCCACCATCATGTTCAATCATACGTGTTATTGCCGATAACAATGTACTTTTCCCTGCCCCATTGGGTCCAATCATAGTTGTTAAACGTCCTGGTTGTATATCTACAGAAATATCGCTTAGTATTTGTTTATCTTGAATTGTTTTATTAACGTTATGTACACTAATCAATTTGCATTTCTCCTTTTAATTAGTAAGTAAATAAAGTAACTTCCACCTACTAAATCAATGATAATACTCACTTGCGTCGTTGCTTCAAATAAATTTTCGACTATGCCTTGTGCTAAAAATAAACTAATCCAACTTAAACAAATCGTTGCCGGTAAAATATACTTGTGTTCATAAGTTTTCATAATCTCATGTGCTAAGTTCACAGTTAATAACCCTAAGAATGTTATCGGACCAACTAATGCTGTAGACACGGATACTAATACAGCTACTAAAATCATAAGGATACGTGTCATCGTTTCATAAGAAACACCTAAATTAATGGCTTGGGATCTACCTAACAGTAAAACATCTAAATACGGTATCAACATCACAACAATAATAATTAAAATGATTAATAAAATACCACTTACTGTTACTAGTTTTTCATTAGAAGCATCAAAGTTTGCAAACATTGAACTTTGGACTGCTAAAAAGTCTTCTGGATTAATAATCAATTCTAAAAAGCTAGTAATACTTCTAAAGAAAGTTCCTAATATTACACCAATGAGCAAAATAAAATATACCGAAACATTGCCAATTCGAAATACACCTTGAAATAGCAATAATGAAAATATAATCATAACAATTAATGTAATAAAGAAGTTCACATATAAATTTGTCACTAAGAAAGATTGCACACCAAATGCAAAAACTAGCAATACTTTGATAAATAGATAAACTGCATCTAACCCCATAATTGATGGTGTTAATAATCTATTAGTAGTCACTGCTTGAAAGACTACGACTGACGCGCCAATGGCAGCACCTACAATCAACATTAAAACTAATTTTCGTAATTTACTCGACAATTGATATCGAAATATTTCGAAATCAATGCCTGCAACTAGATATAATGCACCAATTAGTACTGTCACACCAAGCATAATCATTATTTTTTTATTCGCACTAATTTGCATAATGATGTCTTCCTTTCATAAGTAGAGTTAAAAAGATAATTGTGCCAAAGACCCCTATCGTTAAACCAATATTAATTTCATAAGGATACACAATTAATCTACCAATGATATCTGAAAACATGACAAATATAGCGCCTAACATTGCTGTGTGTGGTAAAGCATTTTTTAAATGATCACCACGAAAGATAGAGATAATATTAGGTACGATTAAACCTAAGAACGGTAATGTGCCTACAGTTACAACTACTAAAGCTGTAATTGTAGCTGAAATGAATAGTCCTAGATTGATAATTCTGTCATAATTGACACCTAGATTATTGCTAAAATCTTTGCCCATGCCTGCAATAGTAAAATGGTTAGCAAATATATATGTAAGTATTAACAAAGGTATACTTAAGTATAAAATTTCATAGCGTCCACTTGTAATAATGGCAAAGTTGCCTGTTAACCAGTTGCCTATGCTCTGTACGGTGTTCGTTTTCAAGGCAATAAATGTAGCAAAACTGGATACAATTCCACCTAACATAATCCCTAATAACGGAATAAAAATTACATCTTTAAAGCGAATCAGTTGGACTAATTTAACAAATAAAAATGTACCTCCTACACTTAGAAGCACTGCAAATGCCAATTTAATCATAATATTTTCTTGTGGGAACCAAATAAGTGAGATTAAGATACCTAATTTGGCCCAGTCCATTGTTCCCGCTGTTGTGGGACTTACAAACTTATTTTGCATCATTTGTTGCATAATAAGTCCAGATAATGCCAGTGTACTTCCTGAGATGATAATGCTGACTGTCCTAGGTATTCTACTAGAGATGATGATATTACGTTGTTCTTGCGTTAAATGAAAAATATCAGTAATGGAAACTTTACTAACACCAACAAACAATGACAATATTGTTAGTAATATCAACATAATCGCTAAGCTCATACCATTTAGTAAAAATTTCATATCATGGTACCTCTTCCCCCAAAATCTAATGATAATTGCAATCAATGATGTTGATAATCATTATCATATGTATATTTAAAATTTTATCATCTTTATCAATATTTTCAATAGCTTATAACATAATTTTAGAGTAGATGTATTTTTTACAGTATTTACAAAGTACCTGTATCTGGAAATTGTCACTAATTTTTTTAAATAATTTCTTTATATCGCTAAATAATATCGATAAAGGGAGTGGGACAGAAATCTGATTTTGAAAAAATGATTTCGTCGTCCCACCCCGGCAAGGATGACTAGCGTTGAAAAAAGCTTGGTTTGAAGCGCATTTTCAATGCAGTCAGCTACTACCAATATGAAAAGAGGTTGGGACAAATCAATATTGTCCCAACCTCTTTATATTTTGAGTATTAGTTTCGCGTCTTTAACATAAATGAACGCTCAAATAGTTTAATTAATTAGATCTATTAATCTTCAAAAATAAAATCTTCATCTCGTAGCGCTTCAACGTTAAGTGCCAATGTATAGCCATCACCTTTTACAGAGAAAAAGTCATGATTTTTCGTTGATGTATCTAGTGCATTTTCAATGATTGGATTGAACTCACGTTCTTCAAAATATGGTTCAAATCCTAAGTTAGACAATGCTTTATTGCCGTTATATCTGACATAGTTTAAAACATCTTCACTGATACCGATTTCATCATATAAAGAATGCGTATAAGCTACTTCATTTTTATATAATTCATCTAACAATTTATACATTTCCAAATCTGCTTGTTGCTTTTCACTTTCTGACAACTCATTACGTAAACTTTGCGCATCCATACCAGTGAACACACCATGAATAGATTCATCTAATAAAATTTTACGAATGATTTCTCCAGAAGTTGTCATTCTACCTTGTCCTGCTAAATAAAGTGGGAAATAGAAACCAGAATAAAATAGAAATGTTTCTAAAAACACACTAGCTACACGTGCCATATATTGATCATAGATAGAAGCTTCTTTACCCCATAATTTATGATAAGTACTCACAATTTTTTCAGATTTAAATTTTAAATGCGGTTCTTCAATCACCCATTGGTCTAGTAAATAGTTTGTTTCACTAGATGGTAGCAACGTTGTAAAGATGTGTGAATAACTTTTAGCATGAATTTGCTCCATCATGCCCATAAATGAATACACTGCTTTTTTACGTAAATCAGTCGTATGTAACATAATCAAAGGCATACCATCATCCGCTTGATGTGTATCTAGCCCAGTTAAACCAGCTAAAGCTTTCTTAAAGGCTTCTTTTTCTGCTTCTGATAAAGTTTTCCAACTCGCTATATCTTTTGATACTTTAAATTCCGTTTCTACCCACATTTGTGAAATATTTTGTCGCCAAAACATGTTCGTCATATCTTCTTGTGTATTCCAGTTGACTGCTTTCATGTATTTGATGCTCCAATCCAGTGTATATTTTTAATTTATGCAATGAGATGCAGAGGTCAGTACTAGACCAACCTCTGCTATATCACACAGACTTATCGTTTAACGATTAAATTGCACAGCTCGTACATTCTTCGACACTTAATAACTTATTACGTGTATAATATAGTGATTTTAATCCTTTATGATGTGCATATACATATAATCTAGATAACTCACGTGTAGAGATCTCTGAGTTAACATAAAGAATTGTCGAAATACCTTGGTCAACGTGAGTTTGAATTGTAGAAATTAAATCAATCAATTTCATTTGGTCTGTATTAAATGCTGATTTGTAATACCACATAGTTTCTGGTGATAAGAAAGGCATTGGATAAAACGTTTCAGCATTGCCGTACGTACGACGTTCGATTTGATCAACAATTGGCATTACTGAGCTAGTTGCATTTTGAACGTATGAAATGCTTTGTGTTGGTGCAATCGCAAGACGATAAGCATGGAATAGACCGTGTGTTTCAACTTGTTGTTGTAAAGCTTTCCAGTCTTCTGCTGTTGGAATAGTTAAATCTGCAAATAACTTACGAACTTTTTCGTATTGTGGCTCAAATGTTTGAGAAGTATAAAACTCAAAATATTTACCATTTGCATAATCTGACTGTTCAAAGTCTTTATAAGTTTCCCCACGTTCTTTAGCAATTTCCATTGAGCGTTCAATAGAATAATAATTCATCATCATAAAGAATATATTTGCAAAATCTTTAGCTTCTTCAGATTCATAACCAATTTTGTTTTTAGCTAAATAGCCGTGTAGGTTCATAACACCTAAGCCAACTGAATGTAGCTCACTATTTGCTTTTTTAACGCCTGGTGCGTTTTGAATATCCGCTTCATCACTAACTACAGTTAAAGCATCCATACCTGTATGCACTGAATCTTTAAATTTACCTGATTCCATTACGTTCACAATATTTAAGGAACCTAAATTACAAGAGATGTCACGTTTGATGTCATCTTCTGTACCGTAATCATTAATAATAGATGTTTCTTGTAATTGGAAAATTTCAGTACATAGGTTACTCATTTTGATTTGACCAATATCAGAGTTAGCATGTACTTTATTAGCATTATCTTTAAACATTAAATACGGATAACCAGATTGTAATTGTGTTTGTGCAATCATATTTAACATTTCACGCGCATCTTTTTTCTTTTTATCGACATTAGGGTTCGCTACTAAATCGTCGTAATATTCATCTAAGTTAATGTCATCTAATGTCACACCGTATTCATTGTAAATTGTGTGTGGTGCAAACATATAAAAGTCTTTACCTTCTTTAGCCAAGTCAAAGAACTTAGAAGGTACGATTAAACCAGTTGAAATTGTTGATAAACGTAAGTCTTCATCAGCGTTAACTTTTTTCGTATCCAAGAATTCTTCAACATCATAGTGGAAAATATTTAAATATACAGCACCTGCGCCTGGACGTTGTCCAAGTTGGTCTGCGTAACCAAATCCACCTTCTAATGATTTAGCAACTGGTAAGACACCTTTAGCTACACCTTTAATACCTTTGATTGCTTCACCACGTGCACGTAGTTTAGATAAGTTGATAGCCACACCGCCACCAATCTTACTTAATTGTTTAGCTGTGGAATCAATGAAATTAATTGAATTCAAACTATCGTCTACTTCTAATAAGAAACATGATACTAACTCACCACGACGCGCACGACCAGCATTTAAGAAAGTTGGAGTCGCTGGTTGATAGCGTTGTTCAATCATCGCTGAAATAAATTGTTTTGCTGTAGCTTTATGACCATTAGCTAAATATAAAGCCACAATTGCTACGTGCTGATTATAATCTTCTAAATACTGTGATTTGTCATTGGTCTTCAAGGCATAATCCTTATAGAACTTACTTGCTGACATGTAACTTGCAAAAGTAAAATTGATACTTTTAGCAAATTCAGTAATTTCGATTAAATCTGCTTCTGAATATTTTGCAAAGACGTCAAAATAAAAATCATTATCTACAAGATAATGTAAACGTTCAAGCTCTGTATCAAAATATATTGTTTTGTCGTGAATTTCTTCTAAATAAACGGCTAAAGCCTCTTGATCCTTTTCTAAATTGAAAAAACCATTATCTTTACGTTTTGTAACTTCATTATTTAATTCAATGTGATTGTATTTCTTCTCGTCCATAGTCTTCATAGAATTGCCCCACCTTATCTTTAAATTCGGTCACATCATTTGATGTACCTTGTACTTCAAACTTCATCAAAAGCGGTACCTGGAAACGTTCTGCAATAGAACGGCCTGCTTTCGCAAAATTTTGTCCCCAGTTGCGGTTGCCACTTGCAGCAACTGCTTTTAATAAATCACTATTTGTGTCTAAAAATGATTGTACTGGTTGAGGCACTTCCCCAAAACCAATCGTCCCAGTGACCAATATATACGGTTCGTTTATGCGTTCAGAACAATTTAACTGTGTTAATTCCATTGTATTTTCAAGTTCTGCTTTTTTGATAAAGCGTCTCACATTACCTGAAAATGAAAAATACACGACCTTCATTGGACCACCTACTTTCTAAAATCATTGCTAAGCTGTAATTCAATTATAAATGTTCGCTTGCTTCTATCCATAGGTAAGCACAACATATAGTGTTTGTTAGTAGCTATCGCACTGTATGTAAATCAGCATTTAAATAGTAATAATGCTTAATTTGTCATGTTTTCACCATATGTCTGGGTGTTAAATTACTTAATTGTGGTGCTTTTATATATGCGATATACAAACCAAAAACACAACATATTGTGTTTGTCTGTAATTCTTAATACTATATTATGTGTTTAATTATACATAATAAATTGTCACTTTTAAAGAGCAATGCTTTTGTAAAATTTCACCGAACTACTAACAAATGGCACCATTCCAAGTTTAAATTGCCTTTTTTCTGAGAAAAGATTTTTTTATTGAATTTTAAGGCTTTTTAATTGCCTTTTTCGAAACAATGTTAATCTCTTGATACTGTGCGTTTTCTCATACCTCGTCGCTCAATAATAAAATTAATGAATTTCACGCAGATTAAATCACAACATAATTTATTTTCAGATTTACCCTCAAAAACAAGAACATGTGTTCGATTACAGGATAATACATTCTTTGATTAAACGCAACTACTTATGTACATTATCATTAAAATTGTGCTAATATGAATACGTTAAAATTTTGCAAATGAGGCGATATAATTGAATCCCAAAGTAAAAGGTATTATAGCGATATTAATTTCCGCTATAGGCTTCAGTTTTATGTCAGTCTTCTTTCGTTTAGCTGGAGATTTACCAGTCTTTCAAAAATCTCTTGCTCGAAACTTAGTATCATTATTTATTCCGTTATTTTTTATTTATAAATACAAACAACCACTTTTTGGCAAATTAAGCAGTCAGCCTTTATTAATTACCCGTTCTATTTTAGGACTAATCGGTGTCTTGCTTAATATTTATGCCATCGATCATATGCTGTTAAGTGATGCAGATACATTAATGAAGTTAAACCCTTTTTGGACGATATTACTTAGTTTAATATTCTTACACGAAAAAGTACGAAGATATCAAGTCATTGCTATGATTGTGGCAATTGTTGGTATGTTATTTGTAGTAAAACCTGAATTTTCTTCTGCAATGATCCCTGCACTAGGTGGTTTATTCTCTGGCATATTTGCAGCCAGTGCTTACACGTGTGTACGTGCATTAAGTAGTAGAGAAGCACCCTATACGATTGTATTTTATTTTTCACTCTTCTCTGTTGTTGCCTTAATACCTTTCACACTGTTTACCTATGAGCCTATGTCTTGGTTACAAGTATTGTACCTTATCGGTGCAGGTTTAGCTGCTGCAGTTGGTCAAATTGGTATAACACTAGCTTATAGTTATGCCCCTGCCAAAGATATATCTATTTTCACATATGCATCAATCATCTTTACTGCCTTTTTCGGCTTCGTATTATTCGGAGAATCACCTGATATGTACGCTACTCTAGGTTATGTCATAATTATTACAGCAAGTTATTATATGTTTGAAAAAGCAAGACGACAACCAATAGAAGCAACGCAAGAAAATCAATCACAAACGATGAAATAAATGTTATACAAAGGAGACATTTTTATGACTGAAGGACGCAAATCTGATGAATTACAAGATATTACCTTATTAGGCAACCAAAATAATAAGTATGACTTTGATTACAGACCAGACGTATTAGAATCATTTGACAATAAACACCCTGGACGTGACTATTTTGTTAAATTTAATTGTCCGGAATTCACGTCACTTTGCCCTATTACAGGACAGCCTGATTTTGCGACGATCTATATTTCTTATATACCTAACATTAAAATGGTAGAATCAAAATCTCTAAAATTATATTTATTTAGCTTTAGAAATCATGGAGATTTCCATGAGGATTGTATGAATATTATAATGAATGATTTAATTGATTTAATGGACCCACATTATATTGAAGTATGGGGCAAATTCACTCCACGTGGAGGTATTTCCATCGACCCATATACGAACTACGGTCGACCTGATACTAAATATGCAACAATGGCAGAACATCGCCTAATGAATCATGACCTTTATCCAGAAAAAATAGATAATCGTTAAACTAACCCGAAAGCGACTGGGACATGAATCCCATTCTCAAAATAAGAGGACTAATCCTTAATTTGGATTAGTCCTCTTTATTTTTAACTGTGCGTGCTTTCCGTGGGCACTGACTCAGCCTGTAGTCTTCGGCTAATGCTTTTCCCACAGAGATATTTCTATCCCAACTTTTTTTATAATTTACAATTCCTTCATTATAAAATGTTATCGCTTTAAATTTTTCTTGTCTTTTCGTTATTAAAAGTATAGAATAAATTCAACCATTTATGGGGAGGGAAATTATGAAAAAAAATAATTATAGTCACGAAGAAATTATGGAAAGCACACCGCGGACTGGTTTCTTCGGTCATCCTAAAGGACTAAGCACTTTATTCTTTACTGAGTTTTGGGAGAGATTCAGTTACTATGGTATGAAAGCAATATTAGTTTATTACTTATACTATAGTGTTGCTGATGGCGGCTTTGGTTTAGATGAAGCTGTTGCATTACAAATTGTTGCACTTTAAGGAACTTTAATTTATATGTCTGGTATTATTGGAGGTTGGATTGCTGACCGTATTACCGGCACTCAACATGCAGTTTTCTATGGTGGGTTCCTCATCATGATTGGACATATATTACTATCGCTTCCGAATAATCTCACACTTGTAATGATTGCATTACTCTTTATCATCGCTGGAACAGGATTATTAAAACCTAATATTTCAACAACGGTCGGAGAGTTATATGACCACAATGATGTTAGAAGAGACGCAGCATTTACATTATTTTATATGGGAATCAATTTAGGGGCTCTGATTTCACCATTACTTACTGGTTACGTCCAAACACGCTTTGGCTTCCACGGTGGCTTTTTAATTGCTGCTATTGGTATGCTTTGTGGGTTAATTTTGTACGCAGTTAAACGTAAAAAGAATTTAGGTTTAGCGGGATTAAACGTACCTAATCCACTTACTAAACCAGAAATTAAACGTGTAGCACTTATCACTGTTTTAGTATTAATTTTATTTGGTCTCTATCTATTTATTTTACATTTAAACAACGCATTAACACTAGGTAATTTCAGTGTACTTATTACGTTCCTAGGCATTGTATTACCAATATATATTGTTGTGAATATGTTAGTGAGTAAACAAGTAACGAAAGACGAAAAATCTCGTGTATGGAGTTATGTTCCATTATACATAGCATCTGTAGCATTCTGGATGATTCAAGAGCAAGGATCTACTATCCTAGCCTCTTTCGCAGATAAAAAAACACAATTAGAAATGTCTGAATTAACAGGTGGGTTAATTGATTTTTCAATCCCAGCTTCATGGGCACAATCATTAAATCCAATTTTCATCGTCTTACTTGCACCTGTCTTTGCAACATTATGGGTTAAGCTTGGTAAACACAATCCACCAACAGTAAATAAGTTTGCTTATGGTACAATCATCGCCGGTCTATCTTATATTGTTATGATTATTCCGCTACAAAGTGGTGTGGAGTTAGTTAATCCATTGTGGTTAGTATTAAGTTTCTTACTTATTACCATCGGTGAATTATGTATTTCTCCAGTAGGTTTATCAACATCTACTAAACTTGCACCATTAACATTTACTGCTCGTATGATGAGCTTATGGATGTTAAGTAATGCTACGGCGCAAGGTTTAAATGCACAACTCGTTGTAGTTTATACAAAAATAAATCAAAGTGATTACTTCATGTACTCAGGCATCGTTGCGATTGTGATTGGTATTTTATTATTATTCATTTCGCCAATTGTAAAACGTGGTATGAAAGGTGTCTACTAGTCACTAATTAATACAACTGACTAATTTATGTTAGTCAGTTCTTACTGCCAACAAAGTCTCTGACTTTGTTGGCAGTTTTTTTATGCAAGTTTTCCGCGGGCACTCCCTTAACCTATTTAGTCTCCGACTAGTGATTTTCCCCACAGATTGCCACTGCCATTATTATGATATTCACTCATACATTCTAGTAACTATATTGTTTCGTTTTTACTTAGGCGTAATCACATATTGTTTAAAATTAAATAAAAACATATATTAATTACACGCATTAAAAAACTGAATATTTTGAATATTTTTATTTTTAGAATATTGTTGCAATTAATTTTGTTTAAGCGTAAAATTCCTTTTATACATTTTTTTAGGGAGAAAGGAAGGGATGTTACTTGGCTTACGATAACACCCAAAATCAAGACGTTCCAAATGTTCCTCAACATGGGTTCTTTGGACATCCACGTGGTCTTGGTGTATTATTTTTCGTTGAATTTTGGGAGAGATTCAGCTATTACGGCATGCGTGCGTTATTACTATTTTATATGTACTTTTCAATCAAAGATGGCGGTTTAGGCATTGATGAAGGTACTGCTCAATCAATCATGGCCGTATACGGCTCATTAATCTATATGACATCCGTTCTAGGTGGCTGGGTTGCAGACCGTGTTACTGGGACACGTGCTGCTAACTTGTATGGTGCTGTCTTTATTATTATCGGGCATGTCTGTTTAAGTTTACCGATCGGCATGACTGGTCTATTTACATCTATGTTCTTCATCATAGTTGGTTCTGGTTTAATGAAACCTAATATTTCTAACATTGTTGGACGACTTTATCCAGTAAATGATAAACGTATTGATGCTGGGTTCGTTATTTTTTATATGTCGGTCAACATGGGTGCACTTATTTCACCATTAATCTTAAACCAATTTGTTGACAGCGGGAAATTCCACACAGGCTTTTTAATCGCCGCATTTGGTATGGCTTTAGCTTTAGTATGGTATGTATTGTTCAACCGTAAAAATTTAGGTGATATTGGTGTTAAAGCTACTAATCCTTTATCAGCGAGTGAGAAGAAAAAATATACAATCTTGTTTGTTGCAATTGGACTTATTATTGCACTAGTCTTACTTATCACAGGACTTACAGGAACACTATCATTTAACATTATTAGTACAGCAGTGTTAGTTCTTGGTATTGTGTTACCAATTTGTTACTTCACAATTATGATTCGTAGTAAAGACGTTACAGATGACGAACGTTCTCGTGTCAAAGCATTTATACCATTGTTCATTTTAGGTGTTCTTTTCTGGTCTATTCAAGAACAAGGTGCGAATGTTTTAAATATTTTCGCATTAAAACAAAGTGATATGACTTTAAATATCTTTGGCTGGCAAACTGGATTCGGACCAGCCATTTTCCAATCAATTAATCCATTGTTTATCGTGTTACTAGCACCTGTGATTTCATTAATTTGGAGAAAAATGGCTAGAAATCAACCTAGTTTGGCAACAAAATTTGTATTAGGCGCTATATTAGCTGGTCTTTCTTACATAATGATTGCCTTAGTAAGTTATACTGCCGGCGCTACATTTAGTGTTAACTGGATTATTTTATCTTATATCATTTGTGTTATTGGTGAACTATGTCTATCACCTACAGGTAATAGTGCTGCTGTGAAATTAGCACCAAAAGCATTCAATTCACAAATGATGAGTTTATGGTTATTAACTAATGCTACTGCTCAAGCCATAAACGGAACATTAGTTAAGTTAATTGAACCACTTGGTTATAAAAATTACTTTTTATTCTTAGGAGCTATTTCCATTATCATCAGCCTTATTGTTTTAGCCTTTGTGCCTAAAATTGTAAAAGCGATGAGAGGTATTAGATAACGCTCTTATAACTGATAAAATTATTGTAATATATTAAAACACTGCAAATATCTATACTTTGCAGTGTTTTATTTTTGTGTTATTCACAATGTACTGTACAATAGTAACGATAACTATGATTTCTAGGGAGGCTCATGCATGACAACTCAATATAATCACGGTGTTCTATTTTACCACAAAGGTTCCGGTCTTAAAGCTATCCATGAAGGCTTAGGTGAAGTCGTTAAATCACTAACACCTCTTTGTAAACATCTATCAATTCAGCTAAGTGAGCATGAAGGTGATATTATTAAATATTGCGCACAAATAAAAACTGGAGACTATAGTACAGATGTCGATATATTATTTATTTTAGGCGGAGATGGAACAGTCAATGAGCTCATCAATGGAGTTTTACAACATAATTTAGATGTGCCACTTGCCATTATCCCAGGAGGTACGTTTAATGATTTCACCAAAACGCTTAACTTGGATCCACGGTATAAAATAGCGAGTCAACAACTTCAAAATGCAACTCCACAACCATATGATGTGATGAAAGTGAACGATCGTTATGCTTTAAATTTTGCAGGTCTCGGTTTAATAGTTCAAAATGCTTTAAATGTGCAACAAGGCAACAAAGATGTCTTCGGTAAATTGAGTTATGTAGGGTCTACAGTCAAAACATTAGTGAATCCTGAATATGTCAACTATACGCTTAATGTAGATGGCAAAAAGCTTGAAGATGAATCTTCAATGATTCTCGTAGCAAATGGCCCCTTTATCGGAGGCAATCGAATACCTATGACGGATCTATCGCCTAATGATGGCTATTTAAATGTTTTTATTTTTGATAACCAAAAATTCAGCGTCTTTACTGATGTTTTTAAACAACGCGATAGTATGAACTGGAATAATATTTCTCAGGGTATCCAACATATCCCAGCAAAACAAATTACTATCAGTACTGACGATACACATCAAGTAGATATTGATGGGGAGATTGCTTTAACAACACCACTACAAATAGAAATTATCCCAAGTGCAGTACGTATACTGACATTAACTTCACCTACAGTTAATACAGATGCCAACTAACAACATAAAAGGACAGTGCAACTTTTACGAGTTACACTGTCCTTACTTTTTATTTATTTCCAAGGAAATAATCTGCTACATCTTGCCAGTTATTTACTCTAGTAAATCTATCATCATTAATATTGTGCGATGCAGTGTACATTATTGGTTCTCCAGTGAAAATACTAAGTTGACGTGGATTATCATCAATTAAATAATCTGCATTCACAATATTTTTTCTACCACAAAACACAAAATGTTGTGGATCTAAAAATGGAAAGTACTCTCGCAACCATTCGTACTTATCATGGAAAGATGTCGGTACGTCCATCGCAGCTGTTGCAATATAAACATCATAATATGCAGTTAGCTTCTTCACTACTTCTTGTGCTTGAGCCATAACCTCTAGCTGACCAAAAAATCCTGGTTCGCGTAAAATTTCTGTCAATAAACCATCGTGTTCTGGCATAGCATGACGTAATTTTTTACCGTCTAACATATCATAGCTGATACCTAAATCTGTACGTTCATTGACACGTTTAATTAGTGCTCCTACAGTGTCTGCTAACACTTCATCCATATCAATAGCGATTGATTGTCTCGTCATCTTATTCTTCTTCTCCCTTTTCGTTCATTTAACTCAAAATACCAAACTTTTATACTACCTTAACTATACTTAAGACTCTCTTAAAACTCAAACTGTTGCAATACTTCACGCATTTTTTCATTTTGTTCTGGGAAACCAATAGTAATTCTCACACCATTTGGAAACTCACGAGTAATACATCCTACATTTAGTAACGCTTCATATAATTGATGCGGTTTATCGGTCTTAACAAAGATAAAATTAGTTTGACTTGGATAAAAATGTTTACTTTGTGGTAGCTCAAAAAATTTCTCACGTTCATTTGCATTACGTTCTTGAATAGATTGTAAATATGCTTGATCTTTAAAAGCTGCTAAAGCTGCATATTCTGATAAACGTCCTACATTAAATGGTGGTCGAATAATATTCCATTGTTCTATCGCTTCCTCTGAAGCAATAACATAGCCTACACGTAAACCTGCGAGTCCATATGCTTTAGAAAATGTACGTAAAATAAAGGCATTAGCAAATTCTTTTTGTAACGCTAAGGCATCTGGAAAGTCATTGGCCGTAACAAATTCAACGTAAGCTTCATCTAAAATAACTGGAACGTGACTTGGTACATTTTGTAAAAAGTGTGTTAATTCCTCATGTGTAAAGTATGTACCTGTAGGGTTATTTGGATTACAAAGCCACACTAATTTTGTCTCATTATCAATTTGTGCTAATATACCATCTAAATCAAAGTGTCCATTTTGTAATGGTACTTGTACTACATTTGCCGATTCTACAATAGCATTATGATAATATTGGCCAAAAGTCATCTCACTCGTCACAATTTTATCACCTGGTGTTAATACTGCTCGTGAAATCATTAAAATAACTTCATCCAAACCTGCTCCAAATAAAATTCGTGATGGTGCTACGTCTAATGCTTTGCTGATTTCTTCTTTAAGTAATGGAGAACCAGTTTCTGGATAATAACATAATTCGTCCACATTGGCTTGAATTGCTTCTTTGGCTTTGGGTGATGGACCATATAAATTTTCATTAGATGCTAATTTATACAATTCTCCTTCAATACCATATTCTTCCTTCAATGCACGTGGTGATAAACCTGGTTGATACGCTGATAATTGTTCGATTTGCTTTTTCATCGTTGCATCGGTCCTCCTTCATATTAACTACAAAAATTTCAAAACTTATCCACTATTATAACGCTTTAATCTGTTGAAAAGCAATCTACTCTCATTAATTAAAAAATGCTGAGACTAGCGTTCTACATGCAACATTGCTAGTAGAATTTATATAGCTAATCTCAGCAAAATATTTGAATCTTGTAATTTTAGTCAACCAAGTTATGTTTTTCTAAATAGTTTTTAGCCACTTCATAAGGATCTTGCTTTTTAACGGTAACTTGATAGTTCATCTCTTGCATTTCTTCGTCTGTAATTTTACCAGCTAGTTTATTTAATGGGTCTTTGATTTCTGGGTGGTCTTTCAAATAAGATTCTTTAAACATTGGCGCACCTTGATATGGTGGGAATACTTTTTTCGTATCTTTTAAAACAACCATATCATATTGTTTTAATTCAGCATCAGTTGAATACGCATCAATTAAATTAATATCATTGTTTTCAACGGCTTGATATCTTAACTTAGGTTCCATTGTTTTAATATTATTTAAATTTAAACCATAAGCTTTTTTAACAGCTGGATAACCATCTTTTCGGTCATTAAATTCCAACGTAAAACCAGGTTTTAATTGGTCTTCTACTTTTTGAAGATCAGCAATTGATTTTAAGTTATGCTTTTCAGCAAAATCACGTTTTACTGCTAACGCATAAGTATTATTATATGACATTGGCTTTAACATCGTCATATCAAACTTGTCCTCTAAACTCGTTTTTGCTTGTTGATAAACTTTACTTTCTTCTTTAGATTGTAAATCTTCTTTCGTCAGTTCACCTAATACTGTACCTGTAAATTCTAAATATCCATCAATATCATCAGATTTTAAAGCATTAAATAAAAATGATGTTTTGCCCATACCATCTTTAATTTCGACAGTATCATCCGTATTATCTTCAATTAAAATTTTGTACATATTTGTAATTATAGATGGCTCTGAGCCTAATTTACCTGCTATTGTTACCTTATCACCCTTATTAGCAAGTAACGGTGCAATAATTACTAGTATTAAAATAACAGCGATAATAGCTAATGACATCACTAATTTTTTATAAGATAAATGTTGCATAAACCGTAGTACAATATCAAAAATTATGGCTAATAATGCAGCTGGAATAGCACCAATAAGAATCAATGCTGAATTATTGCGGTCGATACCTAGTAAAATCAAATCACCCAGTCCACCTGCGCCGATTAGTGCGGCAAGGGTCGCTGTGCCGATAATTAAAACCATAGCAGTACGAATACCAGCCATAATCACGGGCATTGCTATTGGCAATTCAACCTTTGCTAACCTTCTACCCGGTTTCATACCAATCCCTTTTGCTGCTTCAACGAGAGATGAATCTACTTCATTTATCCCTGTATATGTATTTCTTAAAATAGGTAACAATGCATATACAACAAGCGCAATTACAGCAGGTACTTTGCCGATACCAAATAATGGGATCATTAATCCTAACAACGCTAAAGACGGTATCGTTTGTAAAATCGCTGCGATATTCATTACCACTTCTGCAAATTTAGTCGTTTTAGTTAATAGTATACCTAATGGTACCCCTATTAAAGCTGCTATCAACAAAGCAATAAAGGATAACTGTATATGTTCAACAATCGTCGTCAATAGTTCGCCTTTACGTTCCGAGAATGTCTCAATTAAAGCATTCATTGTAACACTCCCCCTTTATTTTGCTTATTTAAGTAAGTAAACATATCTTTACGATGCAATTGGTAATTCTTCTTAGACTCTGCCTCAATAATGGTTATCATGTCATATTGTGCTAATAACTGAAACGCTTCTTCTATTTTAGCCGTACTCTTTAACGTTGGAGCGTTTGTAGCTGGTGACACTTCCGCTTCACTTAAATAAGGTAATATAGATGCTATTGTAGGTGATGTCTGTATATGTTGACCTAAGAATTGTTTCACAAAATCATTTTTGGGATGTTTCATAAAGTTTTCAGGTGTATCAATTTGCTCGACTCGTCCTTCATTTAATAAACAAATACGATCCCCTAATTTGATTGCCTCTTGAATGTCATGTGTAACAAAGACAATTGTCTTCTTAATTTTACGTTGTAATTCGATTAAATCATCTTGCAGTTTTTCACGACTAATAGGATCTAATGCACTAAATGGTTCATCCATTAAGATAACGGGTGGATCTGCTGCTAATGCTCTAATAACACCTACACGTTGCCTTTGCCCACCCGATAACTCATCAGGCTTTCGGTATTTAAATTGCTCTGGCGTTAAACCAACCATATCAAGTAATGTATCCACACGCTGTTCTATGTCTTGTTCTGACCATTTTTTCATTTGTGGCACTTGAGCAATATTTTCTTTTATTGTCATATGTGGGAATAAAGCGATCTGTTGTAAAACATAGCCAATATCCCAACGCATTTCATATATTGGATAATCACTAATCGGTTTACTATTAAAATATATATAACCATTCGTCAATGATATTAATCTATTAATCATTTTCAAAGTGGTAGTCTTCCCACAACCTGAAGGGCCGATCAACACAAAGAACTCCCCTTGTTCAATGTTAAACGACACATCATCAACTGCTGTTTTCTCACCATAACGCTTTGTTACGTTTTTAAATTCTATCATAACTGTCACCTTCATTTTCATTTCGAAATATAGTAGTTATACCTCATTGTTTGCTCTATTCCCTATTCATTTACATCTTAAATATAATTATTTACACAAGTCAAAGTTATTAGTTTCTTTCAAAAAAAGAAGTTTACATCACAAAACCACATGGGCAGACGATCATGTACTGCTTGTTTTGCTGTAAACTTCTGTTTGTACCTTTAGTACTTCAACTAACGGTATATATGCACTAAATTTGTGCTTTATAAGATTGAATTGTTTCTAAAAACTTAGGACAATAATGTTTTAATTTATAACTTCCGACACCGTCAATAGCAATCATATCTTGTTTTGATTCAGGTTTACGTTTGGCAAATTCTTCCAATGTATAATCTGAAAAAATACTTACAGGCGCTATTTCTAATTGTTCACTTAGTTGTTGTCGCACTGATTTTAATTCATCAAATAAAGCTTTATCAACACCTTCTACCGTGTTAATACTAACTTTCTCTTTAGACTTACGTTTAAATGGTGTTGTAAAGACTGCTGCATTCGCATTTAATAATTTTTTCACTGATGCATCGCACGTTAATATTTCATCATGCTCATTTAAATAGCCTTTAAAACGAAGTTCATCAATTAAATGACTTAAGTCTGATGTTGTATAATCTTTCATTAATCCATGAGTTGATAACTGATCATAATCACAATATTTAATATAGTCCGATGTCTCGCCCCTTAATACTTGAATAATCACGCTGTAACTTTCTTGTTGTTTCATTCTGGCAATACAACTAATTATCATTTTAGCTTCATCTGTCATATCGTAAGTTTTATTTTCATGTACACAATTACTACATTGCTGACATTCTTCTAGTTTTTCATTAGGTTCAAAATAATGTACGAGTGTGGCCTCTAAACATTTTTTAGTTTTTGTGTATTGAATCATTTTTGTCAGCTTTTCACCCATTTTATCTTTATAATCATCGTCTGCTTTAGACACTGAAATAAAATATTGATGTAAGCCAATATCTCGTTCACTGAAGAGGAGAATACAATCACTATTTAATCCATCACGACCTGCACGTCCTGCTTCTTGATAATAGGATTCTAGATCTCCTGGCATATTGTAATGAATTACATATCGCACGTTCGATTTATCAATTCCCATACCAAAGGCATTTGTAGCTACGACTACACGAACACGATCATATACAAAGTCATTTTGTGCTTGTTCTCTTTCTTTATTTGATAGACCCGCATGATAAATCGTACTTTGAATATTTTGATCTTGAAAAGCTTCATGAAGCTCTTCCACTTGTTTACGTGTCGAACAATAAATGATCCCTGCAACATCTGAGTGTTCTTTAACATAATCTAGGACAAATTTTTGCCGTTGATACGTTGGATTAACTTTAAACACCAAATTACGACGTTTAGTGCTTGTTTTAATCTCATCATTTTTATTAATATTCAAACGTTGCATAATATCTTTTTGCACTTCTGTAGTTGCAGTAGCAGTCAAAGCTACAATCGCAAAATCTTGAGGTAACGCAAAGACTTTATGAATAACTTCTTGGTAACTTGGTCTAAAATCGTGTCCCCATTTTGAAATACAGTGTGCTTCATCAAAAGCAACTAAAGGGATAGTCAATTGTTGTAATAAGTTGACGAAATACCCATTATCAAAACGCTCAGGTGCTACATATAGAAATTGTACTTCACCACGTAATAGCTCTTGTTCTACAGCTTTTTGTTGTTTTTGAGTCATACTACTATTTAAATAAGCTGCATTAATCCCAGCAGCATTCAGTTGATCTACTTGGTCTTTCATTAAAGAAATGAGTGGACTAATAACAATTGTTGTCCCACCAAGCATCAAACCTGGAACTTGATAACAAATTGATTTACCTCCACCTGTAGGTAAAACGCCCAACACATTGCGATGATCTATGATTTTACTAATGATTTCCTTTTGGCCAGGACGGAAAGTCTCATAACCAAAATAATGTGATAAAGTTGTTTCCATGTTTTAAAATCCCTCATTGTTCATTTAATTCTTCTAGTTCACTCCATCGTGCAATATCATTCTCATATTGATTTTCTAGTTGTTGTTGCTCTTCATTTAATTCTTTGATTTTGGCATAATCAGAACTTGCCTCTATCATTTCTTGCTCAATCGTTGTCAATCTGTCCTCAGTTTGATCAATTCTAGCTAGTATTGTTTCAAATTCTTGTTTTTCTTTATAAGATAGCCCTTTTTTCTTCTTTTTTACATTCTGTTGCTGAGTTTTATTATTAGCTTTTTCTGTTGCTGCTTGTGCTTTGTCTTGTTCTCGTTTCACTGCTTCATAATCTTCAAAAGAGCCTATAATACGTTCTAATTTACCATCGTGAATATACCAATATTCTTGGGCAACTTTGTTTAAAAAGTAGCGATCATGGCTTACCGTAATAACTGTTCCACCAAATGAATCGATGTAATCTTCTAAAATAGTTAATGTTTCAGTATCTAAATCATTGGTAGGTTCATCTAGTAATAAAACATTAGGTTGATGTACTAACAATTTCAATAAATAAAGTCGCTTTTGTTCTCCCCCAGATAATTTGAATAACTTTTTACCGTGTGTTGCACTAGGAAATAAAAACCGCTCCAATAATTGTGTTACTGAAACTGTTGTGCCATCTTTTTCTTTGGCAGTCTCACTTTCTTCTCTCAAATAATCAATCATACGTATATCTCTGTCTAAGCGTTCATCTGTTTGTTTAAAGTATGCCACTTTAACAGTTTGACCTATTTTTAACTCACCAGTAAAGTTATCATCTTCACCACTTAAAATATTTAATAGCGTTGTTTTACCTGCACCATTCGGCCCTACAACACCTATTTGTTGACCATTTTGAATAACTTCAGTAATACTGTCGAATAGTACTTTATTATTAATTTGTTTTGTCACTTCGTCTAATTCAAATACTTGCTTACCTAAGCGAGAATAAGCTAAGTTTAGCGATCCTTTATCTTGCTGTTGTTGATTTTGCACACCTTGTTCCAACGAATTAAAACGGTTGATACGTGCTTGTTGTTTCGTTGTACGTGCTTTCACACCTGCTCTCATCCAAACAAGTTCTTGTTTATACAAAGCCTGTTGCTTTTGTAGTTGTTTTTGAGCGATTACTTCATTTTCTGCTCGCATTGTAATGTAACTTTCATAGTTACCTGGATACGTAGTTAACTTGCCTTGGTTCAGTTCGATGATACGTGTTGATACTTCGTTTAAAAAGTAACGATCATGAGTTACGAATAAGACAGTGTGTGGATACTGTTTCACAAAGTTAATTAACCAATTGATAGATTCAAAATCTAGATGGTTAGTTGGTTCATCTAATAATAATAAATCTGGTTGCTCAATTAAAGTTTTAGCCAAGCCAACACGTTTTTGCTGTCCACCAGATAATTCGCTAACATTTTTCGACGTCTCGACAATACCCAACTTAGATAGAATAGTTTTAATTTCTGCACTATAATCCCAAGCGCCTTGCGTGTCCATTGCTTCTTGCGCACGCATCATCATTTGAAAATTAGCTTCTGTTTGTTGTTCAGTGTATTGTGCAATTGCATTTTCATACGTTCGGATTGTTTTTAATGTTTCTGTTTCCGAAGACAACACTGCTTCAAACACAGTCATATCATCATCAAATTCTTGCTTTTGTGATGAATAACGAATGCGATATGCATTAGGATGATTAATGTCAGCCTCATAGTCTTCATCTAAATTAGCAATGACTTTAAGTAACGTACTTTTGCCTGTACCGTTTATACCAACAAGACCTATTTTTTCACCTTCCGAAATAGATAAATGTAAATCGTCAAAAATAGTTTTGTCCGCATACGATTTATGTAAATGTTCAATTTTATATGCTTCCATGCTCAACATCCTTTAAATATCGAAAATTCTGAGTATCTCTGTTAAACTTATTTTCAGTTCCATATATTATACACCTTTTTGAGTTCAAATGATACAAAGGAGATTAGCTTATGGTTGAATTTTTTCAAGATTTACCTCCATATCTGCAAGCACTTATTGCAGGTATTATTACCTGGCTCTTAACAGCTTTAGGAGCTTCATCCGTTTTCGTGTTCAAAAACGTTAACGAGAAAATACTGAATTCTATGCAAGGTTTTGCTGCTGGTATCATGATAGCAGCTAGTTTTTGGTCATTATTGCAACCTGCTATCTCTTATAATGAGGATTCAAATTTATCATGGTTACCGGTTGCAATAGGCTTTTTATTAGGCGGTTTTTTTATTCGAGCTTTAGATATTATCATTCCGCACATACACCAAAATGCAGTAGATGCCCAGCAATACCAAGAAGGTCCTAAAACAGACAAACTTAACAAAAATACTCTTCTTGTATTGGCTATTACATTGCATAATATCCCCGAAGGTTTGTCTATTGGGGTTGCTTTTGGTGGTATTGTCTCAGGAAATGGTGAAGCGACATTCTTAGGTGCACTAGGTTTAGCCATCGGTATCGGAATTCAAAATATCCCTGAAGGCGCAGCATTATCTATGCCTATACGTGCCGCTGGTGCCTCACGTTGGAAAGCTTTCAATTATGGTCAGGCTTCTGCTATTGTAGAACCTATTTTTGCCACTATTGGAGCCGCTACGGTATTAATCATTACACCAATGTTACCTTATGCATTAGCGTTTGCTGCTGGTGCAATGATATTCGTTGTAGTAGAAGAATTGATACCCGACTCTCAATCTGGCCAAAATACAGATTTAGCCACACTTAGCCTTATGTTAGGATTTACCATTATGATGATTTTAGATGTGGCTTTAGGTTAAATTTGCCTATAGTAATAACTGACATTTAAAAAGTCATAAGCGTATCATCCTTTCCACTAATAGCTATGATGAACAGCTATTAATTGAATAATGGCACTAAAAAACTGAGCGTAGCAAGTAAATGATTGCTACACTCAGTTTTTTATTAAAATTACTATATTCACAAAAAAGCTAAGGCGAATATTCATCACCTTAGCTTTTTACATGATTAATGTTTTTCTTGCCCTTTAGGGCCTGGTTCATAACTATATTCGGATGGTTTTATCTTATCAAAATCAGGATTATCATAGAATCTGAATAAGTCACCATTTAACACGCTGTCACTCATTTCTAAGTCTTTTTCAGCTTGTTGTTTATGTTTTTCAAAGTCTTTAGGTTTCTCGGTGATTAATTCATTATCTTTATTGGAGTAAATTTTTCCATTTACATATTTATAATCTTCTGTGATAAAGTCACCATTTCTAAATGGCACTATATCATTATGCTCTTTAGATAATAAATCTGTACCCATCATTAGATAATTTTTCGTATCAATACCTAATAAATGTAACATTGTCGGCATAACATCCGCTTGTCCAGCGTATGTTTCATCTACAGTACCTTCTTTACCTGGTATTTTAAGCCAGAATCCTGTACGGTTAAGGTCTGTGAATTTAGCCGGCGTAATCTCTTCACCTAATAATTTTTCCATAGCTTTATTATGGTTTTCTGATATACCGTAGTGGTCACCATAAATCATAATTACTGAATCGTCATAGAGACCTTTTTTCTTAAGATCTGTAATAAAGGCTTCTAAAGACTCATCTAAATAACGCGCTGTTTGTACATAACCATCTACTGTAGAGTCACCTGTTTGTGGTGATTCTATCGTTTGATCCTCTGGAGCTAACGTAAATGGATAATGATTTGTTAATGTGATCAAGTGACTATAGAATGGTTGTTTTTCTTTGGCTAAATAATTTGCTGATTCCTTAAAGAATTCTTTATCTTTTAACCCAAGATTTTCTAAGTTCTCTTGTGACATATCATAATAAGTCGCATCGTAGAACTTGTCTATACCAAAGTGTTTATAAATTTGATCTCGGTTCCAGAACGTTTTGTAGTCACCATGCATAACATTAGATGTGTAACCTTGTTTCTGATCCATAATCGCTGGTAACGATTGGAATGTATTGTCACCTTTTAATGAAAAGGCAGAACCTTGTGGTAAACCATACAAACTGTTATCCAACGTAAATTCTGAATCCGATGTTTTACCTTGTCCTGTTTGATGGAAGAAGTTTGGATAATATCTAAAGTCTTGATTACCAGTAGATAACTTATTTAAGAATGGTGTCACTTCTTCACCATTAACTTTTTTATTTATTAGGAAAGTCTGGAAACTTTCTAAATGAATTTTAATAACATTCTTTTTCTTCGCAGCACCATAATATTCTTTATTAGGTTCTACGCGTTTTTGTTTAGTGTAATTCAACACTTTAGTTAAATCATCTTCATTTGCTAAAGCTTTTTGTTGTTTATTTTGAATTGTTTTTACACCATCGTAAACTGTGAAGTTATACGGTCCTAAATATTTCACTAAATATTTATGGTCAAATGTACGAGTTAATAACTCCGGACGATCAGACTCAGCAAACGCTAAGTTCAAGAAGAATAATGCAATTGATGCTGCCATCACGACTGGTACAAATTTCTTACTAAACACACGTTTATCTAACCATTTTTGTTTAAATATTAAAACAAACAAATAGATTATTGTGTCAACAAAGTAAATAAAATCGTACCATTTAAATGAAGCCGTTACGGCACCACCCATAGAATCTACATTACCTACTTGATTTAATGTACTGAATGTTAAAAAGTCAGAAAAGAATCTGAAATAAACAACATTCGCATATAATAAGAAACTAAGTAAAAAGCCACCAATAAAGATAAACCAAAATGCTTTTTTACCTTTAAAGAATAAAAATAAACTCAATACTAATGCTATTAAACTGTATGGATTCATTAAAAGGATTAAATTTTGTACTAACCCTTTTACACCTAAAGAAAAATCAACATAATACGAAAAATACGTTTTTAACGTAACCGTAATCACTGTTAGTATAAAAAACGCAAATAGCGTCAATTTTTTCTTGTGTATACTCATGATTGTTTCCCCCGTTAATTTTTTTAATAGGATGGACATCGTATCTTCCATTCCCTAAAAGTTAATAAAATACTTTTATTTAATATATGTATTGTTTGCATTAAATATATAACGCAGACAACGCATAGTGCGTTTGGCTGAAGTTACTTCATGAGTTTGTCATATTTTCTGAATTAATTTTCTAAAGTCGATTTAAGAACATAACTCATATGTCATTTTTATTTTGTCATTAATGTCATTATCATGATTTTATTGTGAACTATTTTAACACAATATTTAAATTTTATAGTTTAAACATCAACTGTAAATTAGATTTAAAATCTTCTTTGTAGTTTATATAAACAATTTACAATCAAGAGTGCTTTGTAATCTTTTTGTAACAAAACGTATATAGTTCAATTAATAAATATAAAGCAATTCCAGCAAAATTTCAAGTGAAAGCATAACGTTTCCGTTTGTTTTAACATTATTTATTCGGCTTTTATTGCAAAAATTGAAGTCGCTATTTAATTATACGTAGGTTTTACTATTAATTAATCGGACTATAGTCTTATTAACAAATAAAAACACGAAGCAACATTCTAACAATGTCTTCGTGTTTTCATTATTCTCGCATTAATTTTAATAAGTAGTGTTTAAGTCCAAATAAGCCAAGTACTTATTAAAGTCTGCCCACAACTTACGTATTTACTATTTAAGCATTTCTAATTGCATTCTATACTCAATACCATGAAACAGTTGATTTAACCAATTGCTATATTTTACTAAATTCATTTCTGCTGTTTCCACATCGATAAATTGGAACTTCAGTTTTTCACCTTGATGTTTTTGCCCTAACTTCGTTAAGTGATACGTAGCAATCGTTCCAATTTGCGGATAACTACCTAACGTGTAATGATCATTTAACAGCACGATTGGGGTGCCATCACGTTTTACTTGAATTGTCCCTTTTTGTACAGATTGATGCGGAGGCATGTCATCATAATAAGCTTTCACAGATTGTCCTTCTACAACCATTCCTACACGATTTGATTTACTCGTAACTTTATATTCACCTGTAGTAAAACGTTCTAACACCATAGTGTCAAAATCATCTGTACCTTTATTTTTTATTACGTGAAAAACATCTGACATATAATTAAATGATAGTGCGTAACCATCTATGCCCCAATTCGTTTGATGCGTTTCTTCTAAATTTTCAAACAGTTTGTGATGGCGTTCAGTGTACTCACGCTTCATATTAATTTCATCACCTGTTTGTAATTGTCTACCTTCAAAGCCGCCAATGTGTGATTTAAAATCCGTAGAAGTAGAACCTAACCAATCGTCCAATTCGAAACCACCACCGACTGCTAAATACACTCTTGAAGTACGGTTAGTTTCAATGAAAGTTAAAACATCACCTTTTTCCATTAAGTATAATTTGTTCGGCAAAATAGTTAAATTTGCTGTTGCTGCTTTAAACGTGCCACCGCTTAATGCTATTAACGTTGGTTCCGTGAACCTAATGCTCGCCATTTTATTAGTCATTTCAAGCGTTGCTTCATTCTTATCATTTGCCACAAGACGATTAGCAATTTCATGAGATAGAGGGTCTAAAGCTCCACCTCTAATAACACCTAAATGCTCGTACCCTTGACGTCCAAAGTCTTGAAAGCTTGAAAACAAACCTGCATTTTCAATTATGATTGACATGGATTAAAGCCCCCTAAATCTAACTCATGTGGTTGATAAGCTTTAAACTGAACATTATCACCGAGTTTAAGTTTTGTGAAATCTTCTTGTTGTGGATCAAATAATTTTATAGGTGTATAACCAATAACTAACCAATCACCATATGTATCTGTAGTATTAATACCTGTTTTTTTACCTTCAATGATTACTGCACCTGCAGGAATAAATGTCTTTTCCTTTCCTGTATGGTTAACGAATAAGCGTTTGTCCATTCCAGTTAAATACGGAAAGCCTGGTGAATAACCCATCATCGACACAAAATAGTTATTTTGTGTATGTAACTTTATAAATGAAGATAAATCCATATCATAGAAGTTTAATAAAGCATCTAAATCGGGACCATATGCACCACCATAAACAACTGGAATTTCAGTCACATTTTCAGATGAAGGTACATGTCGAATTTCTAATTGGATAGATTCTATTAAATCTTTCATATATTTAAATGGAGAATTAATATTATGATGTTTAATCATATCTCGTGCATCATAACAAATCATAATGTCGGATTCTGTTGGTACAATTTCCGTAATAAATGGATAATCGTGGGCAACAAAATAATCTTTTAATGCTAACAAGTCCTCCGTTAAATCTTGAGATACTTCTTTTTCAATAGAAACGACAATTGCTTGATCCCCTTGACTATAAATCTTCATAACTTCACCTCATAATTTGTTTCTAATTATAAAATACTTCTAAACCTTGGATTATTTTATCTACAACTGTACCTATAAAAAAATAGACAAACACCATTTCTAAAATACAAAGTAATACGAGAATACTAAATGAAAGGCCCCAAGTATACTGTTCATGTTTTGTAGTGAGTAACCATTTAACTAGCAGCGTTGTCACTATAATAAGTACTAACCATATTATTAACATTTGTTAGCTCCAGTCTATACTAATTCACGTCTTTATATTTTCATTGTATTCTTAATTACGCGTCAAGAACTAATAAAATAACTATGCGTCTTTATAAAACGCGTTGCTTCAATACTTCACCTATTCTATAGATAAATTTCAACATCAGCAACCTCGCGTAAACTATTTATTAACATTACTTCAATTAAATCATGTTGTACTTTATATTTAAATGACGCTATATCGTAATCTTTAACTTTCACTTTTTCCTGTTCTAGTAAATATTGACGCATTGTCCCACGCAAGAAGTCATCATTATAAGACGGTGTATACCATTGATCATCTTCTTTTATAACAATATTGCCAATATCAAATTCTAATATTTTACCTTCTTCATTATATAATAAAATTAAATCCGTTTCATGATTGTGTCGTAAATGCTCGCGTTGTGATGTTTTATTAATGACATATGCTTTAGGTACATGTTGAGACACACACTGTAATTTTGCAGTAAAGTGATTTTTAGTTGTAAGTGGGAATATTTGATAGTCCATTTTCCCACTTTCATCCAATGTCAATTTAATGCGTTTCATTTGTGTTGGATATTGCTTTTCGATTGATGTAATCGTGTCATCCCACAACTTGTCGTTAAATGGGTATGCAAACTGTTTACTCGATTGTTTAATACGTGCTTTGTGATAGGCTAAACGCTTTATTTGACCTTCACCTAATTGCATAGTTTCAAATAATATCATTACAATCTCCCCAATATTTTGGATTTATCTTTAAATTCTTGTATTTCTGCTTGTGGATCAGAATCAATGGTAATACCTGCACCCACACCATAGACCGCTTCATTTTCAATATACTGTAATGTTCTAATTGGAACATTAAAAATCGCACGCTGTTCTGGCAACAATAAACCTATAGTGCCACAGTATATATTTCTAGGCACTTGTTCTAATTGCTTAATATATTTCATTGTATTTAATTTCGGCGCACCTGTAATCGAGCCACATGGAAACAATGCCGCCATTATATTATTCAATGTTAACGCAGGTCGTAGTTTGCCACTAACCATAGATGTCATTTGATATACTGTATGATACATTTCAATAGCAAATAAATTATACACTTTAACCGTATCTGTTTGAGCAATTCGAGCGATATCATTACGCAATAAATCAACGATCATAACATTTTCAGCTTGATCCTTTGCCGAGTTTCGTAAACGCTCATAGTTTGCTGCATCTGCTGCTGGTGTAACACCACGTGCAATCGTTCCTTTCATTGGCTTACTTACAATCATATTCGAATGCCCTTGAAAATCACCTTGTTGAAAGAATAATTCAGGTGATGCCGAGGCAACTTTAATTTCATCTGTATCTAGTAGCACTCCATAATTTCCATTATTGTGACATCGTAATTGATAATACAATGTAGAAATATGCTCTTGTATAGGAGCTTTTAGTCGTGTCGTATAATTTACTTGATACGTATTACCATTAACAATTTCTTGTTGCACTGTTTTAATATGAGTTGTTAACGTATCATCTGGCAATATAAATTGAAATTGATGTTTATTTTCCGTCTGCTGTATAGACTCAATTTGATGTCCTTGAACTGCATCAGCAAATACATATGCTGCCGCATAGATGTAAGAAGACGGCACTGTACAAGTAGCCATATCTTCATTATAAAAAGGTGCCGCTTCGTAAGGTAAATACAACGCAACGTAATAGCCAGCTGCTTGCATCTGTTCTGCAAAAGCCACGACATCTCCTACTTGATAAAGTTGTCGAGCAACAGCTTTATCAATATATTGAGTCAATGTCATATTATAAGTTTGATAGTCAACATCATCTAAATAATACCGATAATTAAAATGGACTTGCACTTGTATCACCTATCTTTTCAAGAAATAATCGTAATTGTTTATGCCCATATTGACTTAAAATGGACTCTGGATGGTACTGTACACCAAAGATGGGATGCTCTCGGTGCTGCACGCCCATGATAATATGGTCACTCGTTTCTGCAGTTATTATTAAAGATTTGGGCAACGTTTGCCTATTGACCATGAGTGAATGATAGCGCATCACACTAAATTGTTGTGGGATACCATAAAATATGCCCTGATTAGTATGCGTTAGTGCAGCCACATGTCCGTGTACTGGTCGCACATTCGGTATAATTTCTCCACCATAATACGAGACAAGTAATTGGAAACCTAAACACACGCCTAATATCGGTATTTGTTGTTCAAATGTTTGAATTAATTGATATAACATTGGATAGTCTTCTGGACGACCAGGACCTGGTGAAATAACAATGGCACTTGGTTTACTTGCTTGTAATTGAGCTATATTTAAGTCATCAACGTCGATAACAGTAATCGGTTGCTGACTCATACTATTTAAATAGTCTACTAAATTATATGTAAATGAATCTTTATTATCTATCATAACTATCATGTTAACTTTTACCTCTTTCATAACAACATTTTGGTTTGTAGACACTTTAATTATCTCAAATATCGACTTGCTTTTACAGCTTAAATATATTATTCTATTCTCCGTATAATTTAATTAACAGAGGTTTCTAGCTGATACCCTCTATAAAAAACTAGACACACTTTCGTCTGTCTTTTTATAGAGATAGACGTTTTTTTATGTCTATTTTTCTAATATTGCTAGCTATTACCTTTTAAAGGAGAGCAAACTTAATTATGACACAAGATATATTAGACCACAGTAAAGCGCTAGTCGTTTTCAGTGGCGGACAAGATAGTACGACTTGTCTTTTTTGGGCAAAGGCACGCTTTGATGAGGTGACTTTAGTAACATTTGATTATGGTCAGCGACATCAGACGGAAATTGACGTTGCAAAACGTATTGCACATGAACAAAATTTACAACATCATGTATTAGATATGTCGTTGTTATCACAACTCACTCCAAACGCTTTAACTAATCATGAGCTCGCAATCGATACAGCTGAGGATGGTGTCCCTAACACCTTTGTACCTGCACGAAACTTACTTTTCTTATCTTTCGCTGGTGCTTTAGCTTATCAATTAAATATTAAAAATATCATTACTGGTGTCTGCGAAACAGACTTTTCAGGTTATCCTGATTGTCGCGATAGCTTTGTAAAATCAATGAATGTAACAATGAATTTAGCAATGGACAAAAATTTCGTCTTACATACTCCATTAATGTGGTTAGATAAAAAACAAACTTGGGAACTCAGTGACCAACTTGGTGTCTTAGATTACATTAAAGACCAAACACTTACTTGCTATAATGGTATTATTGGTCAAGGTTGTGGCGAATGTCCAGCTTGTCATTTGAGAACACGTGGCCTCACGCAATATTTAGCGACTAAAGGAGAGAATCTTTAATGTTTCAACAAAATTATCCGAATGTAGCACATGATTTTATGTATGAATTAAATAAAGACTTTAACTTTTCTGCCGCTCATTATATACCTAGTGAAGATGCTGGAAAATGTATGCGAACGCATGGTCATACTTACTTTGTGAATTTGACTATTGCAGGTGATACATTGGATCATAACGGATTTCTCGTTAATTTTAGCGATTTAAAACAATTAGTACATGGCAAATTTGACCATCAGTTACTCAATGAGCTACCTGAATTTCAAGGAAAAAGCCCTTCGACTGAAGTTGTAGCACATACAATCTATGAATTAATACAAAATGCCCTTAACCAACGTACTAATCAGCCACAATGTTTACAAGTGTATGTCCGTGAAACTCCAACGAGTTATGTAGTATTTCGTCCAAAGGAGCATCGCAATGGCTAAAATTCCAGTGTTAGAAATATTTGGACCTACTATTCAAGGTGAAGGTAGTGTTATTGGTCGTAAAACTATGTTTGTCAGAACAGCTGGCTGCGATTATCGATGCAGTTGGTGTGACTCTAGCTTCACATGGGATGGTAGTGCAAAAGAAGACATTCGCATGATGACTGCAGCAGAAATCTACGAGGAATTGTATGCAATCGGCGGTGAATTATTTAATCATGTAACTATTTCAGGGGGCAATCCAGCTTTAATCAAAGGTATTCAAGACCTAGTAGACCTATTTGATAGCAAAAACATCCAAAGTGCTTTAGAAACTCAAGGCAGCAAATTCCAACCTTGGATGCTACAAATTGATGATTTAACTATTAGCCCTAAGCCACCAAGTTCACTAATGAAACCAAATTTACCCATCTTAGACAATGTTATTGAACAATGTCACGACGAGGCATTAAGTCTTAAAGTCGTTATTTTTACCGATGAAGATTACGACTTTGCAAAAATGATTCATCACAGATATCCTAACATTCCTTTCTATTTACAAGTTGGAAATCCTTATTTAGACGGTGAACAGGTAGCTGATCACACCTCCAAACTATTATCTTTATATGAATCACTGGTCAATCGTGTAATGGGCAGTGCTGATATGAATAACGTCTATGTCTTACCTCAACTTCATACGTTACTTTGGAGTAATAAAAAAGGCGTTTAAATACTTTAGTACAAATTCAATATATTCAGATGACTAAGACATCAAGTTGTATCGTTTTTAAAGAAAAGTGCAAAATGAACTACTTTATCTAAAAAACAATAGTCTCCATGCTCACGGTAAACGTGAACAAAAACTGCCAACAAAATTGGAGACTTTGCCGATAGCTCTTGGCGTATTGGCAATAAATAAACTTTAGATATTAATTCTCCTAAGCAATTTCTATAATATTGGCAGTGCTTTAGGCCGACTCCTGCGGGAATAGCACTTGCCGAAGACTACAGGCTGAGGCAGGGCCCGCGGAAAGCGTGCACCAAAAATGCCAACAAAGTTGAAGAATTTGCCGATAGCTCTTGGCGTATTGACAATAAATAAACTTTAGATATTAGTTCTCCTAAGCAATTTCTATTATATTGGCAGTGCTTTAGGCCGACTCCTGCGGGAATAGCACTTGCCGAAGACTACAGGCTGAGGCAGGGCCCGCGGAAAGCGTGCACCAAAAACTGCCAACAAAGTTGAAAAATTTGCTATTGCCTATTTCTTCAATGCCACTGAAATTTACAAAATTTTAACATATCAAATGTTATTAAATGCTTAACACATTATTAATTGGTATAATGTTGCAATGAAGTAAAATGTAAGGAGACCAAAATGCTAATATCTATTATCATCAACATTATTGCGACAGTTGTCATTCTTGGTATTGACCTCTATCGCCAGAATTTCAAACAACTAAAGTATAGCTCTGTTCTCATTGCACTCACTATTAATGGTCTTATTAATTTATTTATAGTAGGCGAATATGATTATATTTCCTTTTTTACAATTTTGTTATTTTTAGCATGGACATTATTGCAACTTTATATTAATCGCGTAGTAGATGTGTTTGTAATCAAAGAACAAAAGTTTATTGCGGTGGTACTTACTATTATTTTAAGTACATCAACTATTCTTACATATAGCACTAGTCATGATTCTTACTACATGTCTATTCCTTATTTAGCACCAGCCATAGCCCTTATAGGTGCAATATTTTTATTTTACAGTACATTTCAATCAGAAGAACAAATGCACTTTAAACTTATTAATAAAATTAAACGTCCAATTTTAATTGGTAACCTTATGCTCATAATGTCCTTTATCTTAATGACTTTATTAACACCATACTGGTATGCATTTTTAATTATTTACATTGTATTTATTGCATTTATATTTTGGCAAAATATTTTTTCTAAACAAAATGATTAATTGATTTATTTTTGTGGTATAGATAGACTGTTAAATTTTGTTAGAAGGAGGCTCTTAGTCATGGGATTTATACTAATGTTAATCGTCGGTGGTTTAATCGGCTGGATAGCTGGTGGCATTGTAGGTAAAGATATACCCGGTGGTATTTTAGGTAATATCATTGCAGGTATCGTAGGTTCAGCACTTGGTTCTTGGTTACTTGGTGACTGGGGTTGGCATTTAGGCGGCATTGCCATTTTCCCTGCATTGATTGGTACAATCATTTTAGTAGCAATCGTATCATTTGTCGTTGGTAAACTACGTAAAAAATAAATTAATAGGAAGATGATAACACCTAACATCATCTTTTTATGTTTGTAACATGATAAAGCAGCTAGCCCATAGTTTTACTATGAGTTAGCTGCTTTTGTGTTGAGTTAAAATACTAGATCTTATCTACTCACTGAAAACTAATTATCTATTTTTTAGTAACGACCGCTGTGTTTTTTCTTCTATGCTTTGGTTCAATTCCTCATGATGCATTTGGTTAGCATGTTTGACATCAGCTTTATCATCTTCATCACTTTCAATATTCGTCGCTAATACAATATATTTCGGACGTTGTTTAACTTCATAATAGATGCGCCCTATATACTCCCCAACAATGCCAATTGATATTAATTGGATACCTCCTAATAATAAGATGGCTGCAATCGTTGAGAAATAACCTGGTGTTTCGATACCATTTAAAACAATACCTGCGAAGACAAATAGAATATATAATACACTCACAAAAGAAATAAACAGCCCTAAATAAATCATGGCACGCAATGGCTTATTATTAAACGAAATCAAGCCATCAATTCCATAATTGAGTAACTTACTGAAAGACCACTTAGATTCACCGTCTTCACGCTCTACATTGTCATAAGTGAAGACTTTAGTATTATAACCAATCCATTCATATAAACCTTTAGAGAAACGGTTATATTCTTCCAATGAAGCCATGGAGTTAACTGCGCGTTGACTTAACAAACGAAAATCGCCAATACCATCTTCTAATTTGATATCCTCAACAAAGTAGTTGATCATTTTATAATAACAGCGCGTGAGTAACTTACGTGATTCCTTTTCACCCTCTCTGTTACGCTTAGCAACTACTTGATCATAACCATCCATATAACCGTCAACCATTTGAGGGATAAGCTCTGGTGGATGTTGCAAATCTGCATCAATCATAATGACTGCATCACACGATTTACTATGTTGAAAACCTGCTATCATCGCAGATTCTTTACCAAAATTTCTACTAAAAGAAATAAATTTTACATGATTATCTTTTTGTGCGGCATCTTGAATATAATTGATTGTTGCATCTTTACTTCCATCATCGACAAATAAAATATCATATTCATAATCATGACGTATACTGTCATTTAATAACACTTCAGTTAATCGTTGATATGTTTTTAGTATAACTTCACCTTCATTATAACAAGGTACTATAACTCTAATATTCATCTCATCAACACCTTCATTCCAATTACTTCTCTTCCACTTTATCAATAATAAATCGCATGATTCCATAACAAACAATTAAATTTACACAATCTTAATGCCTAGTTAATAAAGTGCTTATAAAATTACTTGTTATTTAATTTAATTGCTAATAACGGGGATAATTAAGCAATTAGTATCTGCTTAAAATACTATTTTAAGTAGTGGGATATATACTTTTCTTTAAAATATAATTTGTAACTTTATATTACCAAGTATTCTTAAATAAATGAACTAAAAACCTTTATATCACACTTCCAAGTAATGTATGATGCGACATTAAGTTAACGTAATGTACCTATTTTAACTGAATCAGGATCATGACCTTGGCGATCATTGCGATTTAATGCGTCAATTTCCGCAATATCAGTAACTTCTAAATTAAAATCAAAAATATTGAAATTTTCTTCAATACGTTCAGGTGTTTTAGATTTTGGGATAATCAATCTATTGTGGGCTAAATGCCAACGCAAAACAACTTGTGCTGGGGTTTTATTATAACGTTTCGCTATCTCTACAATAACTGGATCATCCAATAACCCTCTATTACGCATTAGTGGCATCCATGCAGTAACAGCAATGTCGTTGTCATCACAAAAATCTTGTAATTGTTGTTGATTAAAATACGGGTGCACTTCTACTTGATTCACTGCTGGCACAATGTCAGTTGCATCCATTAATTTCTCCAAATGTTCTTTAGTAAAATTACAAACACCAATGGCACGTACCTTACCTTCTTCATATAATTGCTCTAAAGCTTTATAGCTCTCTATAAATAAATCATCTTCAGCACATGGCCAATGAATTAAATATAAGTCTAAATAATCTGTACCTAAGCGTTCTAATGATTGATTAAATTGTTCTAACGTACTTTCAAAACCTTGATAATCATTCCATAGTTTCGATGTAATAAATAAGGAATCTCTTGCTATTTCTGACTGCTTTAATACGCGTCCTAACGCCACTTCATTGTCATACAGGTAGGCAGTGTCAAATGCACGATAACCAACTTCTAAGGCACTTTCAATTGCTGTTGCCATTTCATTGTCAGTAATTTTATATACACCTAGTCCAATTTTAGGCATTGGGTAACCATTGTTTAAATAATAAACATCATTCTCCATTGTATAACTCCTCTCATGGTTATGTTGCTATATTTAATAGTGTTAATAATTCTCTATTGCCTTATTTTTAAAATTTTAACCATCTTCTATAAATTACAAATAAAAAAACGTTTATTAAATCACTTAAATATGTGATTTAATAAACGTTAACTATTAATCGTCGGTTTCTTCTTCTAATTCCTCAGGTGTTTTTCGCTCTTGATTATATTCTATTTTTAAAATTACAGAAATAATTTGATGATTTTCAATTTCTGAGATAATCCATCGATCATATTCAGTATCGACATAATCATTTTGTTGCAAGTTAGTATTGTGTGCTTGTAGCCAACCGCCTATTGTATCTATATCTTCCGAATCTTCAAATTCAATATCGAACTGTTCGTTTAAATCATCTAGTAATACGCGGCCATTAATTTGGTAAGTTTCGTCATTTTTCTTCACAATATCGTTAACTTCATCATCATCAAATTCGTCGCGAATTTCACCCACAATTTCTTCCAAGATATCTTCCATTGTTAAAATACCAGCAGTTCCACCATATTCATCAATAATCAAACTAATATGCACATGTTCTCTTTGCATACGAATCAATGCATCACTAATGCGTGTTGTTTCTGAAATCATAGGCAGTTCATGTACAAAGTCACTTGCGTTTATTGCTTTTCCTGATGCGTATTCGGTTAATAACTCTTTAACATTAATAAAGCCTTTAACGTGGTCTTTATCACCATCTTCAGTTATTGGATAACGTGTAAATTGATGTTCTTTTAATGTTTCTAACAATTCATCCAAATTAAATGGTTCATTTAAAGTTACCATCTGTGTACGTGGAACCATAATATCTTTAGCGTGTCTTTCATCAAAAGAAAAAATATTTTGCATATATGCTAATTCAGTCTGGTTAATTTCACCACCATTATAAGAATTATTAATGATGATTTTAATTTCATCTTCTGACATAGCATCATTGTTCGCATCTGGATCTACACCAAACATACGAATAATGACACGAGCTGAACCATTCATTAACCAAATTAATGGTTTCATGATAACGCCAAAATAATATAATGGGCGTGCATAAATTAATGCAATTTTTTCAGTGTGTTGTATCGCTAATGTTTTTGGAGCTAACTCCCCTAATACTACGTGTAAATAAGTAACAATAATAAATGCTACGATAAATGAAATTGTCGTCGTCAATGCTTCCGGTAATTGCATTAGTTCGAATAACGGATGTAACAATTTATCAAAAGTAGGTTCACCTAACCAACCAAGTCCTAATGAAGTTACCGTGATACCAAGTTGACAAGCTGATAAATAATAATCTAGTTTTTCAATCATTTTTTTAACAACTTTAGCGCCACCATTACCTTCTGATGCAAGTTGTTCTATTCGAGTGGCTCTTACTTTCACCAATGCAAACTCCGAACCTACGAAGACTGTAGTTAATGCGATTAGTAGAAAGAATATAATTAAGTTCATTATGGGTACTGTTTCCAATTAATTCCCTATTTCTAGGGATTCACCTCCAAATTTTACGTGCCACAATAGGTGGCCGTGTATGTTAAATATAGTTGTAATGCATTCTTAGATAACTTTAGATCCTTCCCATTGTGACACCTCCCTAAAAATTGACGTATAGTCTACATTTTATCACAAGGTAAGTGTCAATTGTAATCATGAGCTTAGAATTCAATATATTTTCAATTTAAGTTTATTCATATTCAATCTAACATTGTAAGTTACTTATTAAATTCGTGGACGGTACCTTTTTTAATAGTTGTAAGCACTTCGATGTTAGAATTTACAATAACTAAATCTGCGTCCTTGCCATGTTGAATACTACCTTTACGGTGTGCAAGATTTAAAGCTAGCGCTTGATTTAAACTCGTAACACGCCATAATTCATTTAATGTACGCTGTGTGAATGACATTAAATTTTTGAGTCCTTCATTCATTTTTAAAATACTTCCTGCCAACGCTCCTGAAGCTAAACGTGCTTCTGAACCTCGGACGATGACATCTTGACCACCGAGATCATAAGTTCCGTCAGGCATTCCTTTAGCTCGCATCGCGTCAGTAATAAGATAAAAACGCTCTATTCCTTTTTGTCTAAGCGCAATATTCACAGCTGCAGGGTGTGCATGAATACCATCTACAATGAGTTCAGTACGCAACTGATCATTAGTCCAAGCAGCTCCAAACAGCCCCGGTTGACGATGTTCAAACGGCGTCCCTGCATTATAAAGATGTGTCACATGTCGTGCTCCTAGTTGTTGTGCCTCATTGACTTCATCAAATGTCGCAGTCGTATGTCCAATAGAGAAGATAATATCATCATGTAATGCACTAAGTGTGTCACTTGCACCTGCAACTTCTGGAGCAAAAGTAATAATCTTTATATTTTGTTGTGCTAGTTGTTGAAAATATTTAATTTTGTCGATTGATGGTCGTTGTACATATTTAGGATTTTGTGCTCCCACTTTATCTTCTGAAATAAATGGCCCTTCTAAATGGATACCTACAATCTCTGCAGCACTGTTATCGTCTTGATTATCGATATATTGTGCAATAACTTTCAAAGCCTGAGTCACGTTGTCATCAGACTGAGTCATAGTCGTAGCTAGAAAGCTTGTTGTGCCTTCTGCTAATAACGAAGTTGCTAAATGTGTTAAACCTTTTGCAGATGCATCCATTGCGTCTTCTCCATATCCACCATGAATATGAATATCAATAAAACCTGGTAATATATGATTAAATTGGGCATCAATAGTCGGTAGTTGTCCTTGATAGTCCCCTTTACTTACATGCTTAATTTTGCCGTGTGCTACTTCAATATGTCCGTGTTCAATAACACCAGTCTCTGTATAAATTGTCCCATTTGTAATAACGTAATTTTCCAACATTCAAACCTTCTTTATTTGTTTATTATTGTTTTTTCACTATCACTTATATTCTACATGAAATCGTTCACCGTGAATAATATATACATTTATTAAAGCATAAAAAAGAAGTAGGTTAAAAATCAAGAATAACTTACCTGATTTCCCTACTTCTTTAATTTCTTACTTAACTTATTTATATAACAGAGCTACTTCGAACAAAATAGTTTAATAGCTTACGTCTGCCAATTAGTCATTTGTCTCTTGTAAAGCATTTAATTCATTTTCAGTTGGTTTTGCTTTCAACAAGCCATACATTATTGCCCCTATAAGCGCACCTATAATTAGAGCTATTAATGATTGCACTACATGACCAAAGTCTGTAGCTAACATAACAATAATACCTCCATGAGGCGCTTGAATTGCTGATCCTAGACCAAGTGAAATGGCTCCTGCAACACCAGAACCTACCATCATTGAAGGTATTACACGTAGCGGATCTGCAGCTGCAAATGGGATTGCACCTTCAGTAATAAAAGATAAGCCCATAATATAGTTAGGCGCAATAGAAGCTTTTTGTTCTTTCGTAAATTTCTTTCTAAATAAGAGCATAGCTGTTGCGATAGCCATAGGAGGTACCATTCCACCAATCATAGCTGCAGTTATTGGAGCAGTATTACCTTCTGTTAATGCAGCAGTTGCAAATACATATGCTGCTTTATTGAATGGTCCACCCATATCAATGGCCATCATTGCACCAATAACTAAACCAAGTAATACAATATTCGCTCCTGAAAGACTGTTTAATCCATTTAACAATAAGTTATTCAATCCAGATGCAGGTGGATTAATAACATAAATCATTAGTAATCCTGTAGCTGTCACTGAAAGTAATGGATAAATTAATGTCGGTTTCAAACCTTCTAATGCTTGTGGTAAACCACTTACTAATTTTTTCACACCTTGTGTTAAATAACCTGCTAAGAAACCTGCTAAAATACCACCGATAAACCCTGAATCACCAGAAATAGCAAGCATACCACCTACTAAACCAGCCGCAAAACCAGGTTTATCAGCAATACTACGTGCAATATAACCAGATAAAATAGGGATAATTAAGGCAAAAGCACTGTTTTTACCTATATTCCATAATTGTTCTGCAAAAGCGTTATGATCTCCACTTTTCGGGTCAAATGAATTCGCACCAAATAGGAATACAATTGCCATCAAAATACCACCAGAAATAACTAATGGCAACATATTAGAAACACCATTCATTAAGTGTTTATAAATTGTTTTCCCAACGCCTTGCTTTTCAGTTGATTTCTCTGTTGATTGTTGACTGTTAGTGTTTTTAGCCACAAATGGTTGGCGTGAATCATCTTGTGCCATATTAATCAATTCTTCTGGTCGTTTTATACCATCTGCTACAGGTACTTCAACTACATTTTTGCCTGCAAAACGATCTGTTTCAACATGAACATCGGCTGCTACAATAATACCAGTAGCTTTGTTAATATCTTCATCTGTTAAATGATTCTTGATACCTCCAGAACCATTCGTTTCTACTTTCATTTTCACACCCATTTGGTTCGCTTGCTTTTTCAGAGCATCGCGTGCCATATAAGTATGTGCTATACCTGTAGGACAAGCTGTTACTGCCAAAATATATGGAGTATCTTCAGCCACTTCCTCATCGGTAGTTGTTGCAGCACTATCATTCTCTTCTTCATCTTCTACAGCTTCATCATCAGCTTTATTAATAATTGCTTGTACTTCTTCGGGTGTTTCAGCAGCTAATAAATCTGCTCGAACTTGTTCATCCATTAAAATACCAGACAATTTAGCTAAAGCATCCAAATGTGTTTGCGCGCCACCTTCTGGTGCTGCAATCATAAAGAAGAGATGTGCCGGTTGCATATCTAAACTTTGGTAGTCTATACCTGCTTTAGATTTACCAAAAGCGATTGCTGGTGTCTCAACAGCCGCAACCTTTGCGTGCGGAATAGCTATCCCTTCACCAATTCCTGTTGTACTTTGACCTTCACGTTGATGAATAGCTTCTTTATATGCTTCGACATCATTCAATTTACCTGCTTGATTTAATTGGTTTACTAGTTCATCGATAACCCCATTTTTATTTGTTGCTTCGACATCCATCGCTATTGTATCTAATGTTAATAACTCGGTGATTCTCATAATTATTCACTCCCATCTATCTTACTAATGACGACTTGTTGCTTAATATCTAATATTGCTTGTTGTTGTGCTAAATCCTCAGTAAATGCTGTTGCAGTACCTGCTGAAACTGCTTGTTTGAATGCCGATTCAATAGCCAATCCTTGATTTAATCCTGCAACCATACCTGCTACTGTGCTGTCTCCCGAGCCAACAGTATTAATAACATTACCGTTTGGTACAGTTGCTTTTAAACTTTGTGACTTATCAATGTATATAGCTCCTGCACCACCAAGTGAAATGATTACTGATTGTGCCCCACGCGCTAAAATTTCTTTACCATATTTCACTACTTCTTCATCTGAATTAATCGTAGTATTAAACATCACTTCTAATTCATCTTTGTTCGGTTTAATGAATAATGGTTCATAAGATAACACTGACTCCACCAAATCTTTTTCAGCGTCCACCACTAATTGTGCTCCTGTTTTTCGTGTCAATGCAGCGATTTGTTGATATGCATCTGCAGGAACACTTTTAGGTATACTACCTGCTACTACAACTATATCTTGCGGTGTAGTTTGTCCTATTTTAGTCAGTAAATCTTGAAATTGTTGTTGCGTAATATTGGGACCAGGCGCATTAATTTCTGTCTCAGTACCTGTTTTTAATTTCACGTTAATACGTGTATCATCAGCAATTTCAACAAAGTCTGTAGCAATGTTTTGCTGATGTAAGGTATTTGTAATAAAGGCACCAGGAAACCCACCAACAAATCCTAAAGCTGTTGATTGCACATCTAGTGTTTTCAATACTCTAGATACATTAATACCTTTACCTCCCGCAAATTTATAAGTCGCTGATGTCCGATTCAATTGATTAAGATTAAAATCATCAGCAAACATTATGTAATCAATGGAAGGATTGAATGTCACTGTATAAATCATCTTGTGCCTCCTAAAATTCGGTAATGTTGTGAAAACATTTCGTATGTTTCTAATTGTAAAACTGCATGTGAGGTTAAAATTGTTGCCTCATTTACCATTGGAACATGTGCAAAGTACACTTTATGGAATTTCGAAGTATCGGCCACAATAAATGTATTCAAGCCATAATTCATAGCTTCTCGTTTGATCAAACCTTCTTGCTCATCTGGTGTTGTCAGCCCATACTTTAAATCAATACCATTCATGCCTATAAAAGCTTTGTCAAAACGGTAACGTTGTAAAGACGCTAACGCATTAGGACCTACTGTGGCAAAAGTGGTAGGTTTCACCTCACCACCTAGTGTCATTGTCTTAATTCCATGTTTTAATAATTCTTCTATATGTGTTAACCCATTAGTCACCACTGTTATATCAGACGCTTCAATGTAAGGAATCATTTCGAGCGTTGTCGATCCAGCATCTAAAAACACGCAATCGTTATCTTGAATGAAAGTAGCAGCAAATCTGCCAATTTCTTGTTTTTCTTCCAAATTTTGTCGTCTTTTGTCTGTTAAATTCGGCTCTAATACAACGGATTGATTCAGTTTTGCTCCTCCATGAACCCTTGTTAATTTACCAATAGCTTGGAGTTTTGATAAATCTCGGCGGATTGTAGATGTACTACAACCAATTCTTTCGACTAATTCTTGTAATGACAAAAACTCTCGTTTAGAAAGTTCACGTAAAATTAATTCATGACGCTTTTCTGTAATCATCGTTTCACCTCATCTTCGCTATATTATAATGTATACGGTTTCTTAAATCAATCATTTTTTATCATTTTCATTCAAAAACAATCAAATTTAACTTTAATTTTGAACGTTTTCAGTCATATGTGCCGTTTACGAATGTTATTAACTAAAAAAGAGGCGATACAATCAACCTATATCGTTGATTGTATCGCCTCTTTTGTAATTAAGTCTGACATTGTAAGTAATGTCACTTTTCTAGAATTACGATGTAGCACATTTTCAATTTTCAAGCTCTAAAGTTTTTAAAAATGCCTTTAAATCATCTTGCATTGATGCATCTTTTAACGCGAATTCGATTGTCGTTTTGACAAAACCTAGTTTTTCACCAACATCGTAACGATCACCCTCAAAATCATAAGCATAAACTTGTGTATCTTTGTTTAAACGCTCAATCGCATCCGTCAATTGTATTTCACCACCGGCACCTTCACCTTGAGTTTCTAAATAACTAAAGATATCAGCTGTTAAGACATAACGTCCCATTATAGCTAAATTGGAAGGTGCTGAGCCAGCTTTCGGCTTTTCAACGAATTGTTCAACTTCATATCTACGTTGTTGTTGCGCGCATGGTTTTACAATACCATAACGATGTGTTTCATCTTCTGGCACTTCTTGAACTCCAATAACAGAATTACCTGTAGCATCATAAATATCCATCAATTGTTTTATTGCTGGTGTATCAGATTCAACAATATCATCACCTAATAAGACTGCGAAGGGTTCATCACCAATAAATTGACGTGCGGAGTATATGGCATGACCAAGTCCTTTTTGTTCTTTTTGTCTTACATAGAAAATATTAGCAAGTTCAGTTGAATATTTAACTTTCTCTAACAATTCATTTTTTCCTTTTGATTCTAATATCATCTCTAGTTCTTTTTGATTATCAAAATGATCTTCTATTGCACGTTTATGTTTACCGGTAACAATAATAATATCTTCAATGCCGGCACGTGCCGCTTCTTCAACTATGTATTGGATTGTTGGTTTATCTAATATAGGTAACATTTCTTTAGGCATTGCTTTAGTTGCAGGCAAAAATCTAGTGCCTAGACCTGCTGCTGGTATAATTGCTTTCTTTATCTGTTTCACAACGTTCATCCTTTTCATCAAAGTACTCATTTACATCTATTATTATAATAATGATAACCTGCTTTAGTTATTTATAAACAAAACAAAAAAATTCACATAAGTCGTTAACACAACTTATGTGAATCATAACATTTTTATTTTGTTTATACTATTTTAGCGCTGGTTGTGTAATAATTTTTCCAGACTTAGTAATTACTAATTTCAGCTCTTTTTTAGTTTGTACATCAACAAAAACATATAGCATTCCTTGTTTAGCTTCTTTAACTTTTTCTAATCGTGGTGTTTGGGTAAAATGATCTGTTGCATATTTTTGCGCGATGACCTCAGATTCTTGTGCTGACACATTTGGTTTTCGAGCTTCATCTTGTGGCACTGGTTTATATGCATCATCAAATATTACAGCATTTTCATGCTTATCAACTGTTACTCTATAAAAACTATGTGGTTTCTTAGCATTTTTGAATGTAAAAATATAATAATACGCCCCCTGACAAGTGTTGTCGATAGCGTAATCATTGTATTCGTTTTGTGAGTTATTATTATTATTCACTTTTTCTTGAGCAGCTTTTAATGCTACATTAAACGACGGCAAGTTAGCTTGTGCCACTTTTTTATTACTAGCATCATGAGAACTTTCTTCGGCAATAGGTACATAATCTTTAGCATTATAGGGTTTTTCTTCAGCTTTGTCACCTGTAATTGCAGCCTTCGCAGAATGGTTTTCATCTGTATTTATCAATGTTTTACCTTTCGCTACATTATCAAATGTTGAAAAGTTCGAAATCGTTTCGTGAACTTTTACTAACGCTTGTTGGTTAGTAGCTATAAAAAGAAGGAACGCTAGAAAACAGGCAAGCATAACAGCTACAATGCTTAATATTAAATTTTTCATAAACGCTCCTTTCTTTAGTATGTTTTATTTATATTTATATTAGCATAAAATGATATTTAAAAAGTTATATAGAATGCAACTTAAAATAAATGTAATCTCTGTAACAATATTAATAAATTCACTGGCTATGATTAACATCTTTGTCACATAGTAGTTATAATGGCCAATATTCTGATAATTCACAGCACAGCTATCTACATCAAAAAAACACTGTAGCGATTTGCTACAGTGTTTTTACTATATAATTTGCTAACAGTTAAGAATGCATCCCTTATCTGTTAGTTCCTTTTATAATATTACTTTTCTAACTAGCTTTCCTATTACGTCTAACTCTCAATACTTTTTCTATTCGAATTACAATAATGCCTATAATCATAACTAAAACAGCCATGTAAATTGGAAATTCAAAATTAATATCATACAAAGTTCCTGCAACTAATGGACCGATAAAGTTCCCCATACTAGTAAATGTGGAGTTCAATCCTCCAGCGAAACCTTGCCGATCACCTGCAATGTTTGAAAAATAATTAGTTATGGCAGGTCGTATCATATCAAAACCAATAAACACTACAAAGCTGACTACCATAATTGCCCAATAACTATTTGTTAGTGTTAGCGCAGCTAATATAATTGCTGAATAAATGAGTGCATATGTGATAAAAGTTAACTCACTAAAGTATTTCATAAATTTATCGAAGAAAAAGACTTGGAATACTGCACCAAATATCCCACCACCAGTAATAGCTATTGAAATATCTAAAGGCGAATAATGTGCTTTATCTGCAGTATATAATGGGAATAACGTTTCAAAAGATGAAAGCCCAAATGCCAATACTAGAGTAAGAATTATCGGTGTTAAGAACACTTTCCAATTAATTTTCGACAACAGCTCCGGCTGATATTTTGTAAAACCATCTGTGGTTGCTTTTTTCGGATTGTGAATAAATACTATAGAAAGTATTAAAGCTACTAAACCGCTCACACCTGCTACATAAAACGGTAAGCGATGTGAAAATTCTGCCAAAAATCCACCAATACCTGGACCTAAAATAAAACCTGAATTGATAATCGCAGACATGTAACCAAAGTTTTTCGCTTTATCTGAAGAAGGTGAGATATCCGCAATCATACCTGTAACACCTGGCATTACCATACCAGCACTAAATCCACCTAACACTCTTGAAATAATAAGCAACTCAAATGTATGACTTACTGCAAATAAAAACTCAGAAATTGCAAATAAGAATAACCCAATACAAATTATAAGTTTCTTTCCTAACTTATCTGCTAATGTACCACCAAAAGGTGAAATAATCATTTGTGCTAACGCGAATACAGCGACTAAAATACCTAAGTCACTACCTTTTAAACCTAGATCTTTTAAATATACAGGTAAAACAGGGACTACTAAACCTATACCTAAGAAAACTAAAAAGATATTAAAATATAAAACATAAAACTGTCTATTCATTATTCACCCTCCTTTTTGCATATGAAATGCAACTCACTTTTTATTGTATCCAAATTCAACTCAATATTACATAATATTACAATATTTTATTACATCTAACATAACTAATACAATAGTTAATTTAAACTTTAAAACATAAAATTACAATTGATAGTTATCTATATGTATAATAGTAATGAAATCATTTTTATGGAGGGTCAATATGGTATATCAAGTTGATGGAAATACAATCGTTTTAATTTTAGAACAAGGCGAAGATATCATCTCAGCCGTTACAGATGTTGCACGTGAACAAAATGGTAAATTTGGTACAGTTAGCGGTATTGGAGCTTGCGAAGGGGTCGAATTAAATATTTGCAATTTAGACACGAAAACATATGAAAAACAAAGATTTAACGAACCATTAGAACTAATTAGTTTATTAGGTAATATTTCTCACATCGATGATACACCTTTTGCACATTTACATGCTACTTTTGGTACGAACCAATACCAAACTTTAAGTGGTCATCTGTCAAAAGCAATTGTATCTGCAACGGCTGAAATTGTGATCACGATGACTAATTTAGATATTAACCGTAAACATAATGATAACATTGGATTAAATCTATTAGATGCATAATAACTCAGTTAATTAGGTGACTTGATTTCCATACAGTTACAACCAACTACGTAGTGAAATCGGTCACCTTACTTATGCATTTTCATTAACACAAGTACTAATATATTATAATACTTCAAAATGTACCTCTTTGTTTTTTTATTGATTCCACGTCGTAAAACTAGTATTATTGAATCTCGTATTTATAAATTAGTTAATTACTTTAAATATATAATATAGAAATTTGAGTTCAGCTCAAATAAAAGAAAGGTGGTACTATGAAATCCCGCTATATTGCCCGCATTGCTTTTATTGCACTGTTGACGATTTCTTTGTTTAGTAATGATGTTTATAGTTTTATGACGTTAAATTTAATATTAGCTTATATTCCACTTGAATTATGCTATTTGCTGAACTTATTTAAACCTAAAAAAGTTTTCGAATGGCCATTATTCATTATATTTAGTCTAATCTTTATTTTTATGGTTCCTAATACCTTTTATATGGTCACTGACTTAATTCATTTAAATCAATTCCGCTTTAATTTTTACGCTGGTTTAACTATTATTGAATGGATTTATTTTACGTATTTGTTAGCTGGAGTTGCTTTAGCTACTTATTGTTTAACGCTCATCTATATCGAAATCAATCACTTCACTCAATATCGATGGTTAAATAACACAATCATTATATTAATGATGTTTTTAAATGGTCTAGGTGTATATATGGGGCGCTTTTTAAGATTTCATTCTGTTTATTTAATTAACGAGCCTCTAAGTGTGTTACAAGATGTCGCACAAGCAATAAACCCAAGCACACTTGCTTTTATTGTACTCATGATGGTATTGCAATTACTTATCATTGTGTTTATGAAAGGAGTACGATTAGCGAAATGACATTGAATATAATTATCTTAATCGCTGTTATTGTGGTGCTACAATTAATTATTGGGCATTTACTACATGATGTTGGTTTTTCATTACTTCACAGCATTATTTTGATGTTATTTCCATTAGGTATCGGTTTGTTTGCCTTACAATTATGGTATTATGAACGCCGTTATTCTAAATGGGCTGTACCATTTAACGTTAAATTAAGATTAAAATATATGTATATTCTAACTTTCTTTGAATATGTAGCTTTATACGTATGCATTGTTGTTATCACATAACTAAGATATTACATTATCTCGACTGTTATAATTTAATAAAAAATTCTGGTACATTTGAGTACTAAGTGTAAACACAAGTATATACAGTACAATATTAAACGAGGCTGGTGCATATCAATGCACCAGCCTCGTTTATGTCATATTTAAAATTGTTGTAATGCTGCTTTAACGTCTGTTACTGCTTTTGCAGACGTATCTAATTGAGCTTGTTCATCTGCTGACAGTGATAAAGTGACAATTTTTTCTATACCTTGTGCACCCAAAATTGTTGGTACACCTAAACATATATCATGATAGCCGTATTCACCTTTTAATAAAGCAATACTAGGCAACAATCTTTTTTGATCTTTAATAATAGCTTCTAACATACTATAAATTGCAGCTGCAGGTGCGTAATATGCTGAGCCAGTGCCCAATAATCCCACAATTTCTGTTCCGCCTTTACGCGTACGCTCAACAATCGCTTCGATCTTGTCTTGTGCCAGCAACTCAGCTAGTGGCACACCATTCACATTTGTCGAACGCACTAATGGCACCATGTCATCTCCATGTCCACCTAATACCAATCCTTTGACATCTTTTACGGAAACATTTAATGCATCAGCAATAAACGTTTGATAACGTGCAGTATCTAAAATACCTGATTGCCCTATCACATGACTTTTCGGTAGGCCTGATGCTTTATAAACTGTGTATGTCATAGCATCTACTGGATTAGTTAAGACAATAATTTTACATTGTGGTGAGTACTGGACGATTTGCTCTGTCACCTCACGCATAACCGCTTCATTTGTTTGAACAAGATCATCTCTGCTCATCCCCGGTTTCCTTGGAACACCTGCTGTAATAACTACGACATCTGAATCTTTCGTAGCTTGATAGTCAACTGCTCCCTCGACGTTACTATCAAAACCAAAAATAGGGCTACTTTCCAAAATATCTAATGCTTTTCCTTGTACCGGACCTTCTGATTTTGGTCGATCAATAAGTACTACGTCCGCTAGTCCTTGTTGTGCTGTAATAAATGCTAATGTTGCGCCTGTATTACCTGCACCTATAATCGAAACTTTCTGTTTTGTCATGCCATGCTCTCCTCCAGTGTATAACTCTGCTCTTCATTCACTTCATTATAACACTGGCGTCGTAACATTCAGAGGACAATTAGTAGTTGTATCTATTCAAATATATTAATTTAAATGATTACTTTTGCTTATTTTTACGAACACGTTTTAGCCATTTCCATATAAAGTAAATAACAATGAGTAGCAAAATAACATAGATAACTTTAGAGTAAATATCCATATAATAGACGATTTGATGCCAATTGCCACCTACTTTCATTCCTAAATAAATCAATACCATATTCCAAATAATTGTTCCGAGTGTACTAAAAATAACAAACACAGAAAAATTCATCTTGGTAATACCAGCAGGAATAGAAATTAAACTACGAATAAGTGGTACAAATCTACAGAAAAAGATTGTCCAGTATCCATATTTTTCAAACCAATCAAATGTCTTAGTTAAATCCGTTGATTTTACACGTAAAATTTTGCCATACCGATTTACAAGTCGATATAACTTGTCTTCGCCAATCCATAAACCGATGCCGTATAGAGCGATTGCACCGATGATTGATCCCAGTGTAGATGCCACTGTCACTCCTATAAAACCTAACGATGATTTAGTCGTCATAAAGCCACCAAATGTTAATATGATTTCAGATGGTATTGGTGGAAAAATATTCTCTAAAAATATCAGCAATGCTATTCCAAAATAGCCAAATTGTTCCATGAACTGTGTAATCCACTGTTCCATGTATTAACCTCACTTCTCCAATTTTGTTGTAATTCAAAAATACTGTGCTCGAAAGCATTTAGTAAAGCATTAGTCGCTCACATAAAAGGTTGCACAGCGATGTCTCTGCAATAGTATGATATTTAACTACCCTAATAAATTATTAGTAGCTGCATATAAATACATAAGTAAACCAAATATACTACCAGCCATAATTGATAATATGAGTGTTAAAATCATAGTGCGCTTAAAATGACGAATAAATGAAACAAATAACAATCCAACATTATATATGAAAAACAAGCCAAAAAACGCCATCATAATATTAATATCGGGATAAACAATATTTAATAATAATATGACTACTGCAAACCCCAGAAATGGGAAATGAATAAAATTTCGTTCAAATTGCTTTTGCTTTTGCCAATGCTGTTCTTGATTATTAGCCATAATACTTACTCCTTTTTTACGGTATATCGTGACCTAATGATGCAGTATAAATATCAAACCATTCTTGATCTGACAGTGTAATATCAAAACCTTCCAAAGCTTCATCAACTCGAGAGATTTGATGTGTACCTATAACAGGTAAAATTGCTGCGGGATGTTTATTTAACCATGCCATTATGATACTTGAAGTAGATGTTTGATATTTTTGAGCTAACGGTCCAATAATTGCCATAATTCGTTTTGCTTTGTCATCTGCTAAATCAAATAGCTTCCCACCCGCTAAAGGACTCCAAGCCATAACCTTAACATTATCTTGTTGCATATAATTTAATGTCCCGTCTGTCATAATGTCTAATGTATATGGTGAAACTTCTAATTGATTCACAGTTATATGCAATTTATCGCACACTAAACATTGATTTAATAAATCGTATTGTGATTTATTAAAGTTAGATACACCAAAAGATTTCACTTTACCCGCTTTTACCAAATCCATTAAAGCGTCAGTGATTTCATTCGGGTCCATTAATGGAGAAGGTCTGTGTATCAATAATGAATCCAAATAATCTACATTTAGTTCTTGCAACGAACGGTCAACAGACTGTTTTATATGTTGTCTACTGTGATCATATCGATGGCCTGTCGTCCACGATAACCGTTCAGAAGGCAATACAATACCACATTTCGACACAATTTCAATTGAATCTCGTAATTCAGGTGACAACTTCAATGCTTCACCAAAAATACCTTCGCAACGATAATCTCCATAAATATCCGCATGGTCCATCGTCGTTATACCGCGTTCTACTAATTCGTGTATATAACGATTTAGCTCTTGCGGCGTCCATTGCCAATCGTGCGCTCGCCAAAAACCTTGAATAACTTTAGAAAAAGAAACATATTGATTAATTTCGACTTTATCCATCGTTTGACACATCCTTATCTCACATTTTATATTTTACGTAAATTGTAGCATTTCCAAATCGTTCCTCAGCCTTACTTTATCCAACTGTTCTCCTATAAGGACTACATTTAACGGTTTATCTTCCTCAATAACAAAAAAATCAGGCAAACCATATGCATATTGAAATTCATAAGTAACTTCAGGCTCATCACGAAACTTCACGTATCCCTTTAATCTTAGAACATTATCGGGTAGCCGTAAAATATATTGATAAAACAATTGCCTATCTATAGGTGATGTAAACTTATAATGTAATCTTTCTATGCCATGATGATGACCATGATATGATGTGTGCATATTCGAGTGTTGTCCAACTGATTCAAACGTTAACTCCTCGATATTGGCATACTCTGTAAAATGTACACTTGCTGTAGCATTTATACTGCTTAATGCCGTTGTGAGCTGTGCTTTATCTTCATTGACCAAATCCATTTTATTCAATAATATGACATCACAAACAGATAACTGCGCCTCCATAAGTTCCATTGTTTCATTAGTATATTGTGCTCGTTGTATAAATCTAGGTGCATCAGCAACACCGATAACCATTGGTTGCTTAATATAATCTACAATGTCTGGATCTTGGCATGCTGCTATAATGTCAATCGGATGGGCAATACCTGTTGCTTCAATAATAATATGTTGCGTATCATTTTGATTTATCAAATATTTTAGTTTCGCTAATAATTCCTGTTTTAAATCGCAACATACACAACCGTTCAAAATAGAATATATATTCACATTAGATTGCTCAAGCCGGCTATTAAAGTCAGTATTGCCATACTCATTAATAATAATTTTAACATTCTCATTACTATTTAATAATCTTTTTGTATAATTATAAAGTAATGTAGTTTTGCCACTTCCGAGAAATCCTGTTACAATCGATAATGATATTTTATGATTTATATTATTTTTCAAACTATCCACTCATTTCTTATACAAATGTTTGCACAAAAGTTAAATTAAACATATAATTGACCTTTTACTTGATAAAATATTAGATATCTTCTAAACTTTAATTATACTTTTTATTTTAGCATGGCACAGTACAAAAGTATGTTTGCAAATGAATTCTATACAACATAGACGGATCCAATCCGATACACAGAGAAAAATTACGGATAGAATGTCTGGAGGAGAACTTAATGTCTGAGCAACTTAATTTAAAGGAGCAACTTTGTTTTAGTTTATACAATGCACAAAGACAAGTAAATCGCTACTACTCAAATAATGTCTTTAAAAAATATAAACTAACATATCCACAATTTTTAGTTTTAACAATATTGTGGAATGAATCACCTGTAAATGTTAAGAAAGTCGTTACTGAATTAGCATTAGATACTGGCACAGTATCACCGTTACTAAAAAGAATGGAGCAAGTTGATCTAATCAAACGTGAGCGATCTGAAATTGATCAACGTGAAGTCTTTATTCATTTAACTGAAAAGAGTGAGTCCATTCGTCCTGAATTGGATACAGCTTGTCAAGATGTTGCAGTTGCGTCTTCATTAGACGAAACAGAATCTGCTGAACTCAACAGATTACTTGATAAAGTTATAACTGCATTTACTGACGTTAAAACAAAATAATTTTTGCCCATGTTAAATTTAAAAGTGGAAGATATGTAAATTAAATCATTAAATATAGTTATTTATATAGAGAGGTCAAACAATCTTGTTTGATCTCTCTATATATTTATACTGACTTATTTAAGGTCATTATTTGATACAAATAACCGCGTTGTGCTAGTAAATCTTCATAAGAACCTGCTTCTATAATCTCTCCATCAACTACGACTACAATTTTATCAAACTGTGGTAACAGTCTTAAATCATGAGTTGCTATTACTAGAGTTTGCGCATATTTATGAATTAAATCCATTACACGTTCTGTATGATAAATGTCTAAAGCTGTTGTTGGCTCATCTAATATCCAGATTGGTTTGTTGTTTAATAATAATCTAGCGATGCCGATACGTTGTAATTCTCCTCCTGAAACAGTATCACCAACTAAAGTTAGTGGTGTATTTAATGCAAAATGATCCAAGCCAAGTTTTACTAATGTTTCTTTTATTACACTATCAGGTTGAGACGTAAAGAGATTTTCTTTTAATGTACCATCAAACACTTGTTGCGTTTGTAACATACCGTTGAGCAGCTTATATTTGTCCTCATTTGTGATGTTATGCAACTGTTGATTATTAAGTTTAATTTCTCCTGCTTCGGCTTGATATAAGCCTAACATCAATTGTAATATTGTACTTTTCCCCGAACCAGAAGGACCAATGAGTGCTACATGTTCACCTTCAGCCACTTCTAAATTAATATTACGTAATACAGGCACGGATTGATTCCAATATTTAAAATCTACATTTTGTACAGATAGTTTTATAGGGTGAGAAGCATCATATGAAAAACGTTCTGTACCTTGTGTTATTGGATGCGCCATTACTTCATTTACTTTCGACAGTGCATCATCGGTATCTGCTTTATAATATGCTACATTGCTCATAGGTACTGCTTGTTCAAACAACGTTAGCATCATTAACACAATACTTGTTAAATAAACGACATCAAATTGTTGCTCTTGTACTTGCACCACTCCAAGATACAATGTGAAAAATAATGCAAGCATTGAAATAATATTTAAGATAAAGTCGTATAGTGCTAAAAAACGTTGTTCTTTCAATTGCGCCTTACTATATGCTGTTAGCGAGTTATCTAACATCATTTTATAATTATGCTGTTGTTCAAAACGTTGTAATTCAGCATATCCTGCCTTATAGTCATAAAAGTGATTTAAAAATTCATTTTGCTTTTTATTTTTATACGCTTTAATCTTGATTGCGCGTTTAGCACTTAACCATGGCACGATGCCTAACGTAATAAACATACTCACAAAAATAATCAATGCATGTGTATATGAAAATGCAAACATAACAATTATAGATATAATCGTCGTTATCCCAATCACTACAGGAGGATAATATACACGTAGATAAATATTTTGTAGGGCTTCAATTCTACTCACCATATTAGATAAAAGTTCAGTCGATTTAAATCTTCTATAAACATCTGGTATCACAGGAATTAAACCTTTAAAAAACTGCACGCGCACATCTCGTAACATGGTAAATGTTGTACGATGTGACAACAGTCTCTCAGCATACCTAAAAATCGCTCTTAGAAAACCAAATAATTTCACTGATACAATCAATATCATTAATGCAAATAATGGTGCTCCTAAAGCACTTTGTGTCACCATGTATCCACTTAAAAAGAACATAGCTAATGCAACGACACTACCTAACACGCCTACTGCTATTGCACTTATTAAATCTTTATCTGCTTTAAAATGAATTCGTGGCTTCACTCTGGTTCACCACCCTTTTTATTTTCCACTGACATGACCTGATCTATAAATTTCACACTACCATTTTCAATATAAACACGTCTGTCTGCATATTGAATTGTGCTATCACGGTGAGCAATATAAATTATCGTTGCTGCTTGAAATTGTCGATGAATGACATCCTGTATAATTGTTTCAGTCTGTAAGTCCAACCCTGTTGTTGGTTCATCAAACAAGACAATATCAGGCTGTAACAATAAAACTCGTGATAGTTCAATACGTCTCATTTCTCCACCTGAGAGCATTTCTCCACCTTCACCGATATGTGTATCAATACCATGTTTAAAAGCAGCAACTTTCTCTTTCAAGCCTACTAAATTCAACATTTTATAAACCTGTGCCTCAGTGATTTCATCATTAAACATTGTTATATTATTTTTAATTGAAGTATTAAAAATATAAGGTGTTTGGCTCAATATGCCAAAACGCAATTGTCTAGAAGCCACAGTTAGCTCACCATTAGTAACTGGTAATTGCTGAGTAATAATCTGCGCAAGTGTTGATTTTCCAGCGCCACTAGGACCAACTAACGCGATTTTTTCACCTTTCGTTATTTCCAAATTAATATGCTGTAATGCATACGATTGCGCATCTTCATACTTAAAACTTACATCATTCAGTTTAACAACCGATGATGTTGACATGTCATGTTGTTGTGGTCTTGCAATTGGATTTATCGTCGACTCTTCTAAAAAATCGAATACTACATCACTTGAGCCCTCACTTTGTTTTCCGCTGTGGAATGATTGGCCTAAATCCTTAATTGCATTGTAAAATTCTGGAGCTAAAATAATAGCTATTGCTGCAGTTTTAAAATCGATATTATTAAATAATATAAGTCCTAATCCTGCTTCTAAAGCTACTAAACCTATGCCTAGCATCGTAATAAATTCCAGCATAAGGCCTGATAAGAATGCACTTTTTAAAATACGCATTGTCAAAGTTCTAAAATGTGTACTTTCTTCATACAATTCTTGCTCAGTTCTAGCTGTTTGATTAAAGAGTTTTAATGTAATTAGCCCTTTAACTTTGTTTAGAAACTGTTGGCTAAATTGATTTAAGTAAGTCATTTTATCTTTAGATTCATCACGTGTTTCCAACCCAAAAATGATATAAAACAATGGGATAAAAGGTGCAGTCACTAACATTATAAGTGCTGTGTTAAGATGTATATAAAACATAGCACCAATAATAAAAACTGGAATCATCATTGATTTAAATACTTGCGGAAAAAAATTACTAAAAAACGGAGCTATGCCATCAATGCCTTCCGTAACCACATTTATTTGCTTGCCTATAGGCGATTTAGACGCTTTTTCAATAACTTGTTGCCTTAAATTATTTTTAATTCGATTAGCCATCGTATCTCCAATTGCTAAATTCAACATATTAAACACTGCTCGAGCAATTAATACAAAAAAGATAATTATCAATAATGATGTCAATTGAAACTGTTGTTGAATCAGCACTTTATCCAAAATTACGCCTATCGTTATATTTTGAAATACTACAGTCAATGCGAGTAAAATACTGACTAAAAACATCAAAATCGGAAAAATTTTATATTCTAACGCTAATTTTGTTAATCTTTTCACAAATATCACCTTTAATATATTATAAATGGTTTTAGCGATTTTTAAATTAATTCGTTTTATATTTACACAGAAAAAGTAACTGCTATACATATTTTTGTCACAATACAAAGCACATGTTATGATAACAACGTCAATACAAAGTTGAGCTGTACTTAGTTTATCTATCACGGAACTTTGATACATGGTATAGTATACTGCTCATACTTTGGTCCCAAATTGCATAATTCTAATACATTTTTAAAATTCATTATGCTATTATGAAAAAGGAAAATGTATATAAAATTTAATAAGTACGATGAAAGTAGGTAAATTATGGTAATACTTGAATTGATTAAAGGTATCATTCTAGGTATTGTTGAAGGTTTAACAGAGTTTGCGCCTGTATCTTCTACAGGTCACATGATTTTAATTGACGATATGTGGTTGAAATCCACAGAATTTTTAGGTTCTGAATCTGCTTTCACCTTCAAAGTGGTCATTCAACTTGGTTCCGTTTTTGCCGCGGCTTGGGTTTTCCGTGAGCGCTATTTTGAAATGTTACATATTGGTAAATACAAAGCCGAACCATTGGACGGCGTTGACCAAAAGCCTAAACGACTAAATTTAATTCATATTGTCGTAGGTATGATACCTGCTGGTATCTTAGGTCTTCTATTTGATGATGTCATTGAAAAATACTTATTTAGCGTACCTACAGTTATGATTGGCCTTTTCGTTGGTGCAATTTATATGATTGTAGCAGACATGTATAGTAAAAAAGTCAAAAATCCGAAAACAGTAGATCAAATCACTTATGTTCAAGCATTTATTATTGGTTTGTCCCAAGCTATTGCTATGTGGCCAGGATTTAGTAGATCTGGTTCTACAATTTCTACAGGTGTGCTAATGAAAATGAACCATAAAGCAGCTTCAGACTTTACATTTATGATGGCTGTACCTGTCATGCTTGGTGCTAGTGGTCTATCGCTAGTTAAAAATATAGAATTTATTCATGCAAATCAAATTCCATTCTATATTTTAGGATTTTTAGCAGCATTTATTTTTGGTTTAATTTCAATCAAATTATTCCTACACTTAATTAGTAAAGTTAAGTTATTACCTTTTGCAATTTATAGAATCATCTTAGTAATTATTATTGCTATCTTGTATTTTGGTTTTGGTATTGGTCATAACATTACTGGTGCATAACTATTTTACAAAATTATACCTTTAATTAAAAATTGTGTGACAGAGGCTGGGACAATCAATATTGTCCCAGCCTCTTTTCATATTGGCAATAGACCACCTTATTTTACGTTATGTCCCCTCTCCTATATACATGCATTACACAACACTCTCGTCCTGTCCCTCTTGCAGTTAACCTTAAATTTCTTCTATTTATATTTTAGATAGCTTTCAATACAAATGTCGTTTAATTTACGGTATCATAGGGTAATAATAACTTAGTATATTTATATGGAGGCAACGTGTATGGACAAAAAGCAATTAGTGAAAACACTAATCAATGTAGTACCAATTATAATAGTTCCGCTAATTTTAGAGCGTAAGCGTATTAAATCACACCCAGATGTGAAAAAGGCTTCTGAAGCAACAGCTAAAGCTTCAAAAAATGTCGCAACAAAATCAATTCAATTTAAAGATGTTGTTGTTGATAAATCTGGTAACGCTAAAGACTACGTAGTTACCAAAAAACATAATATGGATGAAAAGCGTCAGTTAAGACAAATCGCTAAAGAACATGATCCTGCTTATATTCAAAAACAAGAAGCTAAAGCTGTTAAATCAGATTATAAAGAAGCAGAAAAGCTAGATAAGATCTTACAAAAACAAATAGACAAACGTCATAAAGAAGAAGCCAAAGCACGTGAAGATAATAAGAAAGAACGTATTAAAAATATGAAAAAATCCAATAAGCATATGGAAAAAGTTGGGTTAACACCTGGAAAACTTGATGATAAAACAGAGAAAAAAGGTGAAAAACTAGCAAAAGACAACAGCAAAGATATTTCAAAATTGGATAAACGTTTGCAAAAGAATATCGATAAACGTCATAAAGCCGAAGCAAAAGCGCTGGATAACAACAAAAAAGATCGTTTAGCAGAGTTCGAAAAGTATAAAAATTACGATGCTAAAAGCGTTATTAAACAACGCAACGATAGCGAGAAACAATAACGCATGATACAAATCATTATCGACGGAGATGCTTGTCCTGTTACCGATTCAGTAATTGAATTGACTAAGGGGACAGGCATTTTTGTTACAATTGTCCGCAGCTTTAGTCATTATTCTACAGTTATCCAGCCACAACATGTAAAAATAGTTTATGTTGATGATGGACCTGAAGCAGTGGATTATAAAATTGTGCAGTTAGCTAACTCGGATGCTATTGTTATAACTCAAGATTATGGTCTTGCTAGTTTATTGCTCGATAAAGTCGCCGTCGTCTTACATCATAGTGGAAAACAATTTACTTATGACAACATCGATAGAATATTAGCTACGCGTCATGCACATGCTCAATATCGCCGCAGTGGTGGTAGAACTAAAGGGCCATCTAAGTTTACAGCGCAAGATAAAGCTGATTTTAATGCAGCCTTCCAAGCTGTGTTAACTCAATTTGATTAGCAGGAGGTAAATGCATGAAAAGAATTGCAGTATATTGTGGGGCCAGTAAAGGTAATGACGATATTTATGTTAAAGAAGCCTATGCCCTAGGAAAATATATGGCTAAACAAGGTTACGAACTAATTTTTGGTGCTGGTTCAGTAGGTATTATGGGTGCTATTGAACAAGGTGTTTTAGATCAAGGCGGTAAAGCCATTGGTGTTATGCCTAAATCGTTAGATGAGAAAGAAATTACTAGTCAAAAAGTAAGCCAACTCATTTTAGTAGATTCTTTACATGAACGTAAGGCTAAAATGTCAGAGTTAGCCGATGCTTTTATTATGGCTCCAGGTGGTGCTGGTTCATTGGAAGAGTTCTTTGAAACATATAGTTGGTCTCAAATAGGCATCCATCAAAAACCAATAGCAATTTTTAACATCAATGGTTTTTTCAATCCATTACAACAGTTAATTCAACACATGATTGATGAAGGTTTTATCGATCAAAAATATCAATCATTGGCACCACTTTGTGCTACAAAAGAAGAATTATTAACATGTCTCAATCAATATCAAGCTCTTGGTGTACGTACGTATGATTAATCAATGCGCACAAAACAAGGTACAAGCGCGCGCTATGTGTGCATGTACCTTGTTTTATTTAGTTATATCTTTAAGTTGAATATGATATCTCACATGTCTCTTTAACGGATGATAATTACTTAAGTCGGGATACTCAAAGAAATCGAATTGCTCCATACCAATTTTTTTCATCACTCGAATAGAAGCCTCGTTTTGCTCAGCTGCCAACGCATATATATGCTCAAATCCTCGCTCCTTGGCATAACTTAATACTGCTTGTGCACCCTCTGTCGCAATACCATTATCCCAAACTTCCGGAATTAATCGCCATCCTATTTCATAAAATGGTAGCTCAGTAAACTTGTATTTACTATTTTTAGGAACATAGTTTAATCCTATAAATCCTAGCCATCCATTTGTTTCTTTTAACTCAACCGCAAACAACCCTACACCAGTTTCTTTAATGATATCATCCATTTTCTTTAGATCTAGTTCTGAACGTCGATAACTCAATAGGCTAGGGAAAAATCTTCTAACTTGTTGATTGGCATTCATTTGTTGAAATGGTAAAACATCTGCCTCACGCCAGTCTCTTAAAATTAATCGTTCTGTCTCAATATAAACTGTCATCATTCACACCTCGAAACTTGTCTAAATTATTCCTGTTTATATAAAAGTAACGCGTTATGATTTATTCATATCGCGCTACTAATGTTGTGAAATTGTCCTCATTTATTTTAAGCTTTTGTAATATAGCTAATTAATTCTACATTAACTGCAATCTCTTTCAAACGATTTCTATCTGATTTTGGTGCTGTAAACGTAGCATCAATAAAATCATTTTGGTGATTTAACTGATAAGTCGCTACAAAAGTATCCGTATCTGACTCAAAATTAGGTAAATGCGCGATTACACGTTTAATTTCTCCAGTCGAATCTTTAATTTGTCGTCCAGTAATATTTTCTAATTCTCTACCCAATTCAGGTAAAGTAATCGCACGACCTTCTAACAAATCAAAATCTTGTTCATGCATGATTTTCCCTTCTTTCTATAGCATTTCAATTGTGTTTTCATTATATTTGATTCATTATTAATAGATTTGAAAAATTTAGAGTATAAATTTCCAAATAATCGTTATTATTAACTGTCTTGTGTCATAAATATTTTAATATATGCTCTTGAATACCCTTTATTATCTTCATTAAACGTGGTGTATTCATAATATGAAAATATTGTAACACAATTTGTTATCATTATTAAATAACTTTTCTATTAATTACGCATATGTATCATACAAAAATGATATTTACGTTCGCTCACTTAGGATGCAATATCTTCATGATTTCTGTGTTAGCCGTTTAATCTTCACTATCACTGTCAGCTTTTGCATCTATTTCTTTTTCAATATCAGCAGCTTCTTTTTTCAATTTATCACGCTCTTTAGTTACTTCTTCTTTTTGTTTTTTAAGCTTTTTTTGTTCTTTTTCAAGTTTATCAATATCTTTTTCTAAAGATACTTTTTCGTCACTTTTGCCACATGCTGATAAAGTAATTGTAGCAGCAAGTATTAGCGCTAACCATTTTTTCATCATATTGCTCCTTCGTTCTTATTGTCTTAAGGTTATTTTATCATTATTCTTTCTTGTCTTCATGTTTGGATTGTAAAGATTTGGTCATGATAACTTTTTGTGTATGATATCCCAAATGTTCGTTAAGCTTTTGCATCGCTTCATTTGTTATATCTACTGTTCCTTGAATGCTAAGTGCCCCCATTGAGATGGCCCATTGTTCAATTTGTTGTTTTAATTTAGTGGCAATGCCTTGGTGTCTATATGTTTCGACAACGTATATCATTTCTATCGTCACGCTCGTTGTTGCTTCATCAAAATGCCCCCATATAAATGCAGCCATTTGTTCTTCATGTGCTATACATAAAATCATATCTCGAGAATATTTTAATCTATGTATAATCATTTCTTCTCGGAGTGCAATTTTAAAAGCTGATGGACTTGGTTGTTTCGCAGCTTGTGCAAGTTCACTTTCTTGAATTTTGGCCATTTGATTAATCAAACTTTTATCTTTAGTAGTAAGTTGTTTCATGTCATTCCTTTCTTTACGCTTCATATTGATTTATTGTTCAATATTAGTCATAATGTGTTTACTATAATATTTTATAAAAAGGATAGTTAAAATCAAATGAAATCTACTGAAAAATTGATGCGTGAAAATAATGTTAAGGCACTGCGTTTAAATAATACTGACAGAGATATTTTCGACAATTATACCACTTTTGTTCGAGCTGATTTGAGCGTTAATCCTCATGATTCTGAAAAAATGCTTAATCGCATTTTAAAAGAGTTGCTGAAGGCTGAAGATAACGGTGAACATGCATTGGATTTCTTTGATCACGACCCGAAAGCACATGCTAAAAAAGAGCTAAAAAAGCTGCCAAATGAAACAGTTAAAAATATTTTCAAATATATCGTTGAACATTTCTTCTTATTTTTTGGTTTGTTTTGCTTTTTAAAAGGGTTTATTGGGTTTTTTATCGGCGCTAAAAAATTTTATTTGTATTCATTTCCAATTACATTAATTATTGGTTTTATTATTATCTTTTTATTTATATGGATGGTTTTTAAAACTGTACAAATCCAATGTTTTACCAAATCAAATTGGATTTGGTTAGCAAACTACAGTGGTATTATTGTATTAATCTGTGCAATTTTTTATGTATTTTTTCTGCCACAATCTTATATGACATTTGGCCCATATTTATTAATTAGTAATTGGACATTTATTATTATTTCACTCGTTATCACACCAATAGCTGCCTATTTCGATTATCGACGAGTGAACAAAGACTCAAATACTTCCCTATAAAAATAGCCTGAGTTAAGTATTAGCATAGTCGTTAAAAAGACTATAACTTTCTTAACTCAGGCTGTTTTCAATTAAACAAGTGTCCCTTCTTTTTTCTCTACACGAATACTAATAACTAAGAAAATTAGACCAATCAATGTTAATATTGGTGCTATTAAACTCAATGATGCTATTGGTAGATTCGTTACTACCACACCACCAAGAAATGCGCCTAAAGCATTTCCTAAATTAAATGCGGATTGGTTTAATGTACTTGCCAAGGTCGGTGCTTCTTGTGAAATTAATGTACTCTTGTATTGTAATGAAGGACTCATACTAAATCCTATTAATCCAAAGAAGAACACACCTGCAACCATTAAAATTCCATTCATTTGAATGAAGTATAATAAAATGAAGTATAAAATAAACATAATAAAAATAATTTTTAATGCTTTATTTAAATTCCAATCAGCAAGTTTACCACCTACAATATTACCTAACGTAACGCCCACACCAAAAATGATTAATAAATATGAAATTAAATTTTCTTGAATATGAGACACTTCGATAAGAACCGAGGAAATGTAAGTAAAGTATGCAAAAACACTACTGAAACCAAATAACGTTACTGCTAACGTTAACCACAGACGTTTTTCTTTTAAGATTTTCAATTCTGTTTTAACAGAAGTTGCCTCTTGTTTTTTAGTCATTGGCACAAAGAAAATAATACCGATCAACGCCATTGCACCAATTATGGATATGATAATAAACGTCATCGGCCATCCAAAGTTTTGACCAATTAATGTACCAAATGGTACTCCTAAAATATTACTAAGGCTTAGTCCCATAAACATTAACGCCATAGCACTAGCTTTATATGCTGGTTTTACCATACTAGCTGCTAATATTGAGCCAATACCAAAAAATGAACCGTGCGCTAATGAAGTAATAATACGACTTGTCATCATAAATCCATAAGTCGGACTCAATGAGGCTGCAATATTACCTAAAATAAAAATGCCCATCAGCACAAGTAATAAATATTTTCTGTTCCATTTTATAGTTAACATCACAAGAATTGGGCCACCAATTGCTACGCCTAATGCATAACCTGTAATAAGTTGTCCCGCTTGGCTCACTGTTACATCAAAATCTCTAGCTATATTTGGTAACAAACCCATAATAACAAATTCGGTCATGCCAATTGCGAAAGCACCTATCGCCAGCATCCATATCGCTACAGGATATTTCATCTATAATCCCTCCAATTTCTTTTTTTACACATGAGTGCGATTATACTAAATCAACTAAAGTCATACAAGAGGCGTGCTCACATCTTTTCATATTCTTTTCATTGCAAAAATATCATAATTGTAACGCCCTGTTAGTCGTTAGCGTTTACATAATAATAAAAAAAGAACAAATTAGATTCACCCTAAAAGGGTAATCTAATTTGTTCACTTATGTGCTAATTCTCTACATGCAACAGTAAACTGTTTGCTTGAAATTCTTTATGCGCTTATCTACTTTAATTGATAAGTAAAGCATCTACAAAGAACCAAATAACCATCAATAACATAATTAACGCTTGAGCAAGTGAGCTCGCTAAAAATGCCACGATAGAACCATAGCTTGCACGTAGCGCTTTTTTAAAGTTAGGTTCTTGAATAAGTTCTACAATAAGAACTGCTAAAAAAGGAATAATTAAAATACCAAATGGTGGAAAGACAAAACAACCAATAATCACACCAATAAATGCTGCATACTCACTTAATTTGGATCCACCAAACTTATTCACAAAATATTGATTCATTATAAAATCTGCTAATAAAATAAATATAGTTAGCAATACCATTGAGACATAAAATACCCATGATAAATTGCCATTATGAAATCCAAACTGATAAATTAAAAATCCTACCCACAATACAAGTACCGATGGGATAATTGGTTTAATCAATCCTATAAATGCTAATACAAATGACGCAATTATTAGTAACCATAAAATTAAAGTCATGTTATCTACTCCAGTACTTCGTCCGTATATTTATGTTCTTTCGTTATTGCAATCAGCAACATACCGAGAAAAATCGCTATTGCCGATACAAAAAACACATTCCCTAATCCTACAACATTACTCATCCAGCCTCCAAGTAAGTTACCACAAAGTTGTCCAATAACCATAGCGTTAGCAAACAATGTCGATGCATATCCTGGATAGTCAGGTAAAATATCTTGGAAATAGCTAATACCTAAACCGAGTAAAATAGCTAGGAAGATAGCCAAAAATACTTGTCCTATAAGCATCATAATAACATTATCAAAAACGCCAATACTAAAGTAAAACAGGCCACCAAATAGTCCACCTAAAATCAGTAACGTGCGTGTCTGCATTTTAGCAGAAAGCATTCCTAATATAACCATAAATGGAACCTCTAAGCCAGCACACAAACTCGCTAAATAGCCCACATATTTTTCATCTTCTTGTAAGTAATTAGTAACAAATAGAGGCATATTCAATGTGTACATCCATTGCCCGATATGTAATAAAATAAATGCAATAAACGGAATAAATAACGTTAAATCTTTTAACATATTAGGTGCCGATTTTTCGACATGGGTAACATCTGACGCTTTAGGAGCAGTCTTAATATCTTTGAAGAATACGAGCTGTAACGTTAGAGTAAATAAAATAACTGCTATCGTTCCTCCAAATAACCCAGCATATCCGTTTAGCGCTAACAATCCTGTACCTATTAATGGGCCGAATAAAAAACCAAAAGAAAACATCGACCTTAACACTGCATTGGCAAATTTAGCTCTATCACGTGACGTGGAAGCATTGATTGATTCCCTAGCTGAAGCATACATTTGAGGCATTGCCGGAGCAAATAAACCTTGGAATATGGCATACATAGCCATAAAGATCCATATTTCCTTAACAAAAAAATAAATAGAAAAACTAATAGCACCCATGAATAAGGCGGTGATAATTAGAAATTTTCTATTTATATTACGTGTGTCTGAAAACCTCGCCACAATTGTATTAACTGTAAATTGACTAATAGCTGCTAGTGCTAACAAAAGGCCAAATTGCACAGTTGACATTCCTAATTCATTTGTAGCAAATAGCACTAAAAACGGTACTGTGATAGATATACCCATACCAAGTAGCATCATATTAGTGACAAATAATTTATAATTTTTAATATGCAACAATTCTGCAAACATGAAAATCCCTCTATCCTATTTAAAATCTATTTTACATATTCCATCACTAATTGTATAAATGACTCTACTTGAGGTAGTTGTACCATACTTGAATCGTAACTCAAATAAGTAGACCTAATTAAAGGTTGGTCTTCAATATTCACTCGTGTAAAGTCAAACTGATCTCGATCAATGTGTCTCATCATTATCTCAGGTAAAATAGTTACACCAACACCGTTCATCAACATTTCTTTACACGTCGCTACTTGATCGACGGTAATCATTGCATGATAATCTTCACCGAGTTGATTACTGTACCATTCTTTAATTTGATTAATATAAATTGGGTCTGCTTGAAATTCGATAAAAGGTAATTTACTAGATTCCTCACGTCGATTTTGAGGCTGAATAAAATAATGTTCATCGTTGAATAAATGAGTATTGCTTAAATTCATAATTTTATTGCCACGAATAATCATGACATGATAGTCTCTATGATTTGCTTTAATTTGTTCACTTGATCCTACTTGAACTTGTATTTCAACATTAGGAAATTGTCTAGTATATAAATTCAACACTTCCGGTAATAATGTTTGACCAATGAGTGAAGAACATCCGATTGAAATTGTACCGTTTACTTCGCCAATGTGCGCTTGCATTTTATCTAAAAACAATCGTTCCCTATTTAACATGTCTTTGGCATGTTCGATAATCATTGATCCTTCAGTTGTCGTAATAAGTTGCTTTTTTGTCCGTATAAAAATATCTACACCAAAAGCATTTTCTATCGCTTTTAGTCGTTGTGTCACTGCTGGTTGTGAAATGTATAACATTTCTGCAGCTTTGCGTAACGTTTTGGTTTCGTCTAACGTTGTTATTAAGCGATAATCTTCGATCTTCATTTTATCCCCCTATTGATATATGCAATTACTTTTAACTACAGGTGTAATTGTACGCCATTACTACTTATCATGCATTAGTTTACACGCAATTTATTATATTCGAACTGGATATTATTGAATCATTTTTTTAAGTCGTGATTAGATTCAGACTTTTGCTGTGATACACGCTGCACTTTTTGCTTAGTATGTTGCTGTTTAACATGATGCTTCCCTTGCTTATGCCCTTTATTATATTTAGGCTTATTTTTGATTTTGTGGTAACAATACATAATTTTTTCCTGCATTTTGGGAAAATCTGCATCAATTTTCAACATAAGTTGATGTGCAATAACATATGCCTCATGATATTGTTTACGAGAAATCTGCTTTTGATCTAATGCACGCTTTAAATCATCTTCATCTACCAATTCATATTCACCATTTGGCAATACTAGAACATCCAAACACAAATCTAGCGTGCGTGCATTACCTTTTTGTGTAATGTTTTTAATATTGACGTCAAAATAATATTCCAATGGATTACCTTTATCATCTACCATAACCGTAATACTATAGCGTTTCTTTTCAGGTAATATTTGTAGCCATTGGTAATTATCGTCTGCAACTATTATATTTTTGCCAACTACCGTAACTTCTAATGGCTCTTTTACTTTTTTCATAGTAACTAAGCCAATTATGCCTTTAAATTTGTTATTGTTTACTTTTACTTCAGCATATTCTCTTTCTACGATTCGACGCCAGTGACGTTTATCGATATATTTTACTTTCACTGTCACCAACTCCTTGCTTTTTATTATATAAAAATGGTGGCTTAATGTCATCTATCCAATTTGTAATAATTCCAGTTTAATTTATTCCCATTGTACTATATTTTTTACTTTTAAGCCTTTTTTTGACAATTCCGACTAAATTTGTTATATTTAGATATATTTTCTGAAAATTCTAAACATAACGGAGGTAGCAAAATGGCAAAATTAACAAGACCATTTAGAGCAGATCATGTAGGGAGTTTATTACGCCCTCAAAAGCTAAAAGAAGCCAGAGCTGCTTTTGAACAAAATGAAATTGATGCAGATGAACTTAAAAAAGTAGAAGATGCAGAGATTGAACGTATTATCGAAAAGCAACTTGAATTAGGCTTACATAGTATTACAGATGGAGAATTCCGCAGAAGTTGGTGGCATTTTGACTTCTTAGAAAATTTAGAAGGTGTTGAAGGCTATACGCCAGAGCATGGCTTAACTTTTGAAGGCGTTGAAACACGTAGTCACAATGTACGGATAAGTGATAAGGTAGCTTTTAATCCTAACCACCCACATTTTGATCATTTCAAATTCTTAGTCGATAAAGTAGACGATAGAGCAATTGCTAAAGTGTCAATTCCAAGTCCAAACCAATTGTTCCATCCTAATATTTTAAACGAAACACTTTATCCAGATATTAATGACTTTGCAAAAGATGTATCCAAAGCATATCATGACACGTTACAACATTTTTATGACTTAGGAGCACGCTACATCCAATTGGATGATGTGTATTGGGCTAACTTAACTTCCGGAACGCAAAAAACACGTGGTCGTGATCGTTCCGAAGAGGAAAAAGAACGTGCTCGTCAATTAGCATATGTTGTTGTGAATGAAGCTATACAAGGCTTACCAGATGATTTACTAATTACAACGCACATTTGCCGTGGTAATTATCAATCAACATGGGCAATTTCTGGTGGCTATGAACCAATCGCTCCTTATTTATTCAAAGAAAACCTAGGCGGCTTTTTCTTAGAATATGACGATCATCGTTCAGGTGATTTCGAGCCTTTACGTTATTTCCCAGAAAATAGTTCAGCAGTACTTGGTATTTTCACTTCTAAAACTGGTGAACTTGAAGATAAAGCTACTATTAAACAACGTATTGAAGAAGCAAAGCAATATATTAATGAAGACCAAATTTGTTTGAGTCCTCAATGTGGTTTTGCATCAACAGAAGAAGGCAACAAATTAACTGAAGAAGAACAATGGCAAAAACTGGCATTTGTCGTTGAAGTTGCAAATGAAGTTTTCGACACTGCAAAATAATAAATAAAACATAAATTAATTACTAATACACTCCATTTAGCAGTATGCACTTTAATAATGTACATATTGCTAGCGGGGTGTATTTTTAGTTCGCAACATAAACAACCGCTTCATTTTCCACATTAATATAGCTACGTAAAAAATCAGCTACAATGACATAGTGATATGTCTACTGTAGCTGATTTTCTACTCTTCAATTATAAAAGTGATAGGTATATCATATTATCAAACTTTTCACCTTATGTTGGCACTAGTAATTAGTTTTTGTCGTTTACTGATAAAGCATAACGTTCATTTATTTGTTGTAAGTGCGGATATAATTGATTTAATTGTTGTGTTGAAAACAACTCGAAATGATTAAAATCAAATCCTGGCTGACACATACAACCTACTAATGCATAACCTGTATCTTCTGCTAACGATGAAGCAAATATTGTCCCTTTGGGTACTACATATTGTAATACTTCTCCCTTTGCAACATCTTTGCCTAATCGTATGCACTCGTATGTACCACTAGGATAAATCATATGAATTAACAATGTTTGTCCAGCATGGTGATACCATATTTCGTCAGCATCAATACGATGAAAATGTGAAATATTGTCATGTGTTAATAAGAAATAGATACTGGAGTAAGCATTTCGTGAATCTGCTGACGCTTGCTGACCTGTAATAATTTCCTTATAAAATCCACCTTCAGGATGTGGTTGCAACTGTAATTGTTCAATCCATTGTTTAATAATATTGTTCATTTATTACAAATCCACATTGTGAAACACATTCTGAACATCTTCTAAATCTTCAAGTGCTTCTACTAATTTTTCAAACTCAACTTGATCATCTGAAGATAACGCAATATCACTTTGTGGTAACATTTCAAACTCAGCAATAGTAAAAGTTGTTACACCTAAAGCCTTTAATGCATCTTGCACTTGTGCAAATTGATCTGGTTCTGCATAGACGATAACCATGTCGCCTTCTTCTTGTACATCACGTACGTCAATATCTTGTTCCATCAAACCTTCTAAAATGTCATCAGCTGTATGTCCTTCAAATCCAAAAACAGCTGTGTGTTCGAACATATAAGCTACTGAACCTGAAACACCCATGTTACCACCGTTTTTACCGAAGGCAGCACGTACATCTGATGCAGTACGATTAACATTATTTGTTAATGCATCGACAATTAGCATTGAACCATTAGGTCCGAAGCCTTCATATCTCAAATGATCATAGTTTTCTTCTCCAGCACCTTTAGCTTTTTCTATGGCTTTTTCAATAATGTGGTTAGGTACAGAGTAAGTCTTAGCACGTTCTAACGTTAAACGTAAATTTTGGTTAGATTCTGGATCTGGTTCACCCGACTTCGCTGCTACATAAATTTCTTTACCGAATTTTGCATATATTCGACTAGTATTTTTATCTTTTTGGGCTTTCTTTTCTTTAATATTATTCCATTTACGACCCATAATTTCATCTCACTTTCTCATATCACTTAATAACCAGTTAATATTATAGCGCAAATTATTAATTTTATATAGTTGGACATACGTATCCGACTTAAAAAATTGACAGTTGCCCGTTTAATTATATTATTCTATTAAAAAACGTTGTAACTACCAGTACTGGCAATTACAACGTCTACTCTATTTTCTAGCTTTGTTAGCAAGGCGTAAAACATATTTGATAATATGCAACAGATTAAGGAACAATTTGAAGCCCATTTCTCTTGGTGAAAATCGTCCTCTTTTCATCCTATTAAAATCGTACAATGTATAAAGTAAAAATAATAATAGCCCTACTATAGTAATAATTGTATGAAAGATTGGGTTTTGAATAAACATCCCAATAAGACTAGCCACTACAAGTGCAATCAGCGTAACAAATAAGTATTTGCCCATGCTAGACGCATCTTTAATCATAAAGAAGCCAATAAGTCCAAAAACGATAAAAGCAGCAATGGCTAAAATAACGTTCTTGTAAAACACTTCTGCTCCTAAGTTTTGTAAATAAATTGTGAATGTAGCGTATGATAGTAGTCCTATAGCTAAAGTGTATATATGAGAGATGATTAAACCAGACTTCCGCGCTCTCCCTGACACTAAAGTGAATAATACTAATACTAGCAAGACGATAGATAACGGTTTACGCCAAGACATTGGTAAAAATTGACCAAAATAACATCCTACACCAAATAGCAACCAATAATACATAAAGAACAACCATACTTTACCGTATGCTGTCGCTTGTGTTTTCTTTGATTGTTGTGACTTATGCGGTGTTGATTTTGTTGCTGCTTCAGCCATAGCAATATACCTCCATCTAATTATTATATTAATATAATCTAACATAAATACTACTGTTCTCATAATAAATTTTCTAATTTTTGTTGAATCAAGTTTCTATCTAATATTACTAAATATTACAGTTTTTATAAATCTTTATATGTATATCACTTTTAATTCCCTTTAAATTCGCTTTCAGCAAGCTATACCCTTCACATAATACTCTTTCATCTATGTTACAACTCTATAACAACTACCAAAAAAATAAATAATTTTGTTAGTATGGGGTATGAAATATTTAAATGTGAATCTTGTGTTTACACATGAACACAATTAACTGTCGACATTAAACGACATAAAAGGAGGAGTACTTTTGAAAAAATTAGCATTTGCAGTTACAGCTGCATCAGGGACTGCCGCAGTTTTAGCAAATCATGATGCAGAAGCATCTACGCAGCATACTGTTAAATCTGGTGAGTCTCTTTGGACAATCGCTCAACAATACAATACTTCTGTAGACGAAATCAAACAAAATAATAATATTAGTAATAATATGGTATTTCCAGGACAAGTTATTGAAATTGGTGGAAGTGGCAGCAGTGATAGTAGCCAAAGTTCAAATACTTCTTCGGAAGCTTCTGGTGGCTCAAGCCATACTGTACAATCTGGAGAAACGTTAGCAATCATTGCGAATAAGTACGGCGTTTCTGTTGATGAAATTGTTTCTGCTAATAATTTAAATGGTTATATTATTTATCCAAATCAAACATTACAAATTCCAGGTGGTTCAGACGGCACTGGTGGGGGTGGCGGAAGCACATCTACACCAACTAATACTTCACAAGCTTCAAGCGATCAAAATTTATACGACTGGGGACAATGTACATGGCATGTCTTTAATCGTCGTGCCGAAACTGGACAACCAATTAGTACATATTGGTGGAACGCTAATAATTGGGCATCTGCAGCATCTGCTGACGGATACACTGTAAACAACACTGCAGCTGTTGGTTCAATTATGCAAAACTATGAAGGTCCTATGGGACATGTGGCTTATGTTGAACGCATTAATCCTGATGGCAGTTTGTTAATTTCAGAAATGAATTATAACACACCACCAGGCACAGTGGATTATCGTACAATTCCAGCTTCACAAGTTTCAAGTTACAATTATATTCATTAAGAATAAGCTCAACATAAAATAACTAAATAAGTCTGAGACATAACTATCTCTGACAAAAAACAAACGTCAATTTCTATTGAGAAGATATAGAAATTGACGTTTTATTAGTTTTTTGAAATATTTCTATTTATAATTCTTGATTACTATTTGTTTTCAAAGAGCCTTATTTTGAATAACAAAATATAATTTGTACCGGTTTTGTAACGTGCTGACGCCCGGGGTAATAGTATGGTTGAGAGACTACAGGCTCGAACCATCCCCCAGACAAGCATGCACGGTCAAAATCATATAATTTAAATTTATATATTATACTATTGGCAGTGGTTTATTTCGATTCCTGTGGGAAAAGCATTAGCTAAAGAGTGCTAGCTGAGGCAGTACTCGCAAAAAGCGTGCACAAAAAAACTGCCAACAAAATCAGAGACTTTATCGACAGTCTAAGAGGACCAATCCATATCAATGATTGGTCCTCTTATTTTGAATTTGGAAATTTATGTCCAACCTTATTTTTATCTAAAAAAGCTGGGGAATAAATTCCTCAGCTCATAATAACTAAATTACAATATTTAATACAAAATATACTAATGCTGCTAGTAATGCAGAAATCGGTAATGTAATTACCCATGTAACAATCATACGTTGTGCTGTATTCCACTTCACACCTTTAATACGATTTGAAGAACCGACACCTAAAATAGATGAAGACACAACATGTGTTGTAGATAGTGGGAAATGTAATGATGATGCTACGAAAATTGTAAGTGCTGAAGACAAGTCAGCCGCTGCCCCATTCGCTGGGCGAATTTTCATAATGTTACCACCAACAGTTTTTATAATTTTCCAACCACCTACTGCTGTACCAAGTCCCATTGCAGCCGCACAAGAAACTTTTACCCATAACTGTGGTTCTACACCACTTGTTTGAACGTTAGCTACAATAAGCGCCAATGTAATAATACCCATAGATTTTTGCGCATCATTCGTACCATGTGAGAATGATTGTAATGATGCCGTGAAAATTTGGAAAAATCTAAAATTACGGTTAGTTTTTGTTAAATTGGCATTCTTGAAAACAACTTTAACTATCGAATAAATGATAAAACCTACCATAAATGCGATAACTGGTGAAACTAATAATACAATTATAATTTTGATAAATCCTTCATAATGCAACACTGCAAATGATCCTTGAGATGCAATTGCTGCACCTGCAATAGAACCAATTAACGCATGTGATGATGAACTAGGTATACCGTAATACCATGTAACCAAATTCCATACTATAGCCGCTAAAATAGCAGCTAACACTACAACTAGCCCATTTTGTAACTTAAACGGATCTACGATATCTTTAGTAATCGTACCTGCAACCCCAGTAAACGTTAACGCACCAATAAAGTTCATAATAGCCGCTAGAAAAATTGCTGTTTTAGGCGTTAATGCACGTGTCGAAACTGCAGTAGCAACAGCATTGGCTGTATCATGGAAACCATTGATAAAGTCAAATATTAGTGAAAAAATTACGATAGCTACTGTGATGATTAAAATATATTCCATAAGTTAGGACTCCCTAGCTATTTTTCATAATTATTGTTTCAAAATTATTTGCCACAACTTGACATTTATCTGCAATTTCTTCCATACTTTCATATATTTCTTTAATTTTAATAAGTGTGATCGGGTCAGTTTCACTATTAAAAATATGTTTAATAGATTGTCTTAAAATACCGTCACAATTAGTTTCGAATTCTTTGATATTAATTGAATGAATACGCATATGTGAAAGTTTCTTTTCTACTAATAAGCCTACTGCTAGTTTCATTTCTGCAATGGCTTTTTGTATATTATCTGCAAATTCCGCCATATATTCGTCGGTATATTCGATTGAATACATTTCAAACATACCTGATGTTTCTTCTATAGCATCTAACACATCGTCAATCGCATTACATAAAGAAAGAATGTCTTCACGTTCAATTGGCGTAATGAATGTTTGGTTTAAATCCGAGATCACTTGATGCATTAATTCATCACCATGTGACTCATAAGTTTTAATATTGTCTGAGTATGCCTTAAGATCCAAATGCGTGTTAAAATCCATTTTACCAAATTCAATCGCTGCTCTATCTAGATTAAATACCATTTCTTCTAGTTGAACCATGAATTTATCTTTTTTCTTATTAAACATTCAAAAAATCCTCCGTATACGATGATTATTTATTATCATCAAAAAATTTTAAAAGTTAAAACTTAGTAGCCAAATAGAAATTTGTAAGATTAACCCCATGTGTTATATTTACGTGCCGTTACCAAAGTATGTAAATTTTTTGTAAATATTTTTAAGTGTTCAAGCTTAAAAAAGCTCACAAATGTCAATTTGCCTTATTTGAAAATAGCACAAAATTTACAATTCCACAATTGAATTTACAAATTCTTAACATTCTAAATAAATATTATATTCCCAACTCATTGATTTATAAGAATTATCATAACGTTCTCGCAAATTATTCAAAAATCAAGTTAAATATATTTTACATTTAATTTTTAACTTATCATTTCATTCATTTAAAAATATATCATAACTATTTTAAATTTTCTGTTCACTCATGCGTTTAATAACAGTATTTTGTTCTGGAAAGATAATCGTTACTGTAGTACCTTGATCAACTACAGAGTCAATTTCTACGTGTAAATTCAATGTATCTTTAATTTGATTGACTAAATACAATCCGAGACCAGTTGCATTTGTAGCATTTTGACGTTGTGTAGACGTAAATCCACGGTCGAAAACACGTTTAATATCTCTCTGGCTAATACCTATGCCTCGATCTGCAATTTGTAACTGTATTTGGTTAGCTTCTACAGTTGCTGTAATTGAAATTGTACTCTGTTCACTATATTTAATAGCATTAGATAATACTTGTCTAATTAGCATTTTGCACCACTTTGTATCTGTATATACTTTGATCTCTGAATCAACTGTTAGCTCAAAATCAATACCACGTGTTTGACTAATATAGCGTGTTAACTGAATTTCATCAATGATGAGTGGCTTCAATGCGGCATATTCAAAAAATATATCTTTTTGTCTTGAATCTAAGCGTGTTAAATAGAGTTGCATATCTAACATCTCATTAATTCTAGTCCATTCCCGCATTAAAGCAAATTTTTGTGTTGGGTCATCCACTTTATTAATTATTAAATCTAAAGTAGTAACAGGTGTTTTAATGTCGTGAATAAACGTCGTTAAAGATTGTTCGTAGTCTTTAATTTGTTTAGTCTGTTGTGTGACCAACGCCTTCTGATTCGCAATTTTAGTTTGAAAATAATTCACTACTTCTTGTTGAAATGGTGTACTTGCCAAATTTTTATGTACAAGTTCTTCAATTTCTTTATTATTCCTAAGATGCTTAATAAATTTTGCTTCTTTAAAAAAGGAAAATATTATGAATAATGCTGTCAAACCTAAATTTACCCACACAATAAATAAGACACTCGCTACATCTATATTATAATCCAAATAAGCTAATCCTATTAAAATTACATGCAGTAGTATAATCCACAATATCCAACGAACGCGACTTTTTACAAATAGCCCAAATAAAATGATATTATCCATGTGCTAAATAACCTCTGCCAACTTTAGTTTCTATTTGCTCATTCATATCAATATCAGCTAATTTTTTTCGCAATCGATTAACATTCACTGTTAAAGTATTATCACTGACGAATGCCTCATCATCCCATAATGCAGTTATAAGTGTATCGCGTGTCACAATTTGATTTTGTTTACGCACTAACATAGACAATATAATCATTTCTGTTTTAGACAGATAAATCTCAGTATCATGCTGACTAATGCTATCTTTTGTTAAATCAAGCTTGGCTTGTTGCCACATTAAAATACTTTTCTCTGAAATATCAAATTCATAGACTCTTCTATAAATTGCTTGTATTTTAGCGATTAAGACGTTCGTATTAAACGGCTTTTGAATAAAATCATCGGCTCCAAGCTCCATACTCATAACTTGGTCCATTGGGCTATCCTTAGAAGATAAAAATACTATAGGTACATTAGAGTTTTGTCGAATCTTTCTCGTCCAATGAAATCCATCAAATTTTGGTAATTTAATATCCATAATAATAATTTCTGGTTGTACCGCTTCTACAGTAGTCATAACATCGTCAAAATCAGCAATACCTTCTACTTCAAAATCCCATTGTTGGAGCGTTTGACTTAAAGACTCAAACAACGTCTCATCGTCCTCTACTAATAAAATCTTCAACGTCTAATACTCCTTTCTTTATTTAGTGTATTTGATATCTTCACCAGCTTGTATGCGACCTTGGAAATTTTTAATACGACAATCAATTTCAAATCCACGCATCATCAAACTTTGAATAGGTGCTTGGCACAAGTAATAGACTGGCCATACTAATCTAGGTATATAATCAAACAAATGTACCATTACTTCTGTAGTACCTCTAAGTTTACGAAACTCTAATTTCCCTTGCTTTTTGGCATTAGGCTTTACTAAAGTACCACCTACTAAGTGTAACGTAATAATATCATCAGAGGTTTGATGTTTATGAAGCACTAATAGCGGCTTCTGTTTATTTTTCCGATAAATAATATAGTCATCTTTAACTTGATAACTATACATAAACGTACCTCGTGTCTGATTTATCCATGAAATATAATATTGAACCAACTGTTCTAATGTCCAATGCATAGGTAATTGAATACTCATCGCTGACCTAACATCATCATATTTAGAAACTTGTAATTCTACTGCTACTGTTGGCCTTTTAACTCTATGTTCTGTAGTTTCAACTGTTACACCATATGCTGATAACCTCGCTATCGTTTCGTTATCAAATATACTACCTGGAATGTAAATAATTTTTTGTACTTTGTTAGCTGCTGCAGCTCTTCCAAAGTTATCAGAGGCGAGTCTATTCATATCTTTAGCGCTCGCTTGTGTGAGTTTAGCAGAATGTTTTGTAGGGTCAAGATAAAATATTGCTATATCTATGTTCTGCATTGCTGCAACGACATCATGATAATTATAAATATCTTTTTTCAACCACGTTACCTCTTGTATATCTTGCTCTTTCGGGTATTTTGACAGCGTGAATAATTGGGCATCATTTTTTATTGCAGGTATTAGATTTTTCCCAATATAGCCTGTCACACCAGCAAGTAAAACATTGGGTTTCATTAAAACACTCCTTAATAATTGTAATTATTTTGTATATTTTTTGAAAAACTAAAGATTATAATTCTAATTTATATTATAATGAATCTAAACTAAAGAGAAATGAGGTACGTGTAAACATGGCTCATCAAATAAGAGAAATTGGCATTAACGATGTTCAACCGTTTGTCACTTTACTTAAAACTATTTATGATGAATCTGATTATATGCTTTATAATCCAGGTGAATATGCACCATCTACGACAGATGCATTAAGCAAACTAGAGCATTTTATCACGTCACCGACTAATACCATTTTTGTAGCCGAGAATAATGACGAACTTGTTGGCTTCGCTACCGTTACGACAGAGAACTTAGCACGCGCACGTCACGAAGCTCAATTTTCCATGGGTGTCGTTAAATATTATCGCGCCAAGGGACTTGGACAGGCGTTAATAAATGCTGTAGAAGCTTGGTGTCTTAATCATGATATCCGTCGTATTGAAGTGGCAGTTGTCACTGAAAATACTACTGCTTTAGAAATGTTTAAGTCTACTGGTTATCAAATAGAAGGTGAACTAAAAGATAAACTCTTTATAGATGATCGTTATTACAACCAGTATATTTTAGCAAAACTTCTACTCTAAGGGAGATTAGTCAGTGATGCTTACCTATGTGTAGTATACACTAACAAAAGACCAGCTAACACTGATTTAGTTAGCTGGTCTTTTTCTGTCTTAATATGGATTTAAGTCTACACCATTGGGATTACTATCTTCGCTATTCACTTCAGTTTCAACCCCTGATGCGCTCGTATTTCTACTTAGAAATGACAATACCGATTTCATATTTTGTTTAGATTCTGGTAAATCTAAATGGAATTGATATTGATGTCTCAACTTATGGCTACCATCATAAAACAGTTTATCAACAGGAATGTCTTCCTGTTTTAATTTTTTATAGAATTCAATGTTTTGACTGTAAAATGGATCTGCATCACCTACAGATAAAAAAGTCGGTGGATAATCTTCAGTTAATTGGTTAATTGTAGACATTTGAGATAAGTTCTTAAATTGTTGCTCCCACTTACGCTCGCCTGTGTAACTTTCCATAAATAACTGTATCCTTGGGAATTCAGTAGCTTTGACTGTCTTCATATCATAAAAACCACCAAAAAATATAGCTGCTTTTAACTGGTCTGCCTCAAACTGTTGTTTAAATTTCATTTCATCACGTAAACTTTCATTAGTTTGTATTGCTGTATATTGACTAGACATTTGTGCCCCAGCTGAGTCACCACCAAATATGACTTGATCAAAATCGATTGGCAATTCATGTTTATTTCTTTTTATAAATTGAATAGCTTGATCAATTTGATGAAGTTGATTTGGATATTTGTAGTCTGGTGCCAATGCATAATTAATATTAACAACAATATATCCTTGTTCAGCTATTTTTGATAATAAAGGATTTTTATACTGCTTATCACCTGCAATAAAGCCACCACCGTGCATCCAAAATACGATTGGTAATTTATTATCATGATCTAAATCTGTCGGTGTGAGTATATCAAGCCTACTATTAGGCCATCCTTTACTATACGTAATATTAGTAAACGCATTTACATTTTTATTATTAATTTGTACCTTTTCTTTAACTTCTTGTGAATGTTGCTGTTCGAAATGTTTTTTCAACAGCAGGCCAATTACACAGGCCACTATTATAATTACAAGTGTAGTTAAAATCACCCATTTGTGTTTATTTTTCATGTTTGACCTTCCCTTTCGGGTGAATTGTATCACATTTAGTATTTTAGATGTAGTAAAATCAACAATGATTTACAGCCTGCTTTTCACTTCAGTTAACTGTTTTTTGTACTAATAAGCCTGTGCTAAACGCACACTTTATATGCTTTTTACGCAATATATTTTTTGTTTTGTTTTTTACGTATAACGTATTTAATTAACACAGATATTACAACAATTAATCCAATAGCTCCCATAAGTGGATATAAGAAATTAATTAAACCAGCAAAGCCAACAAAGCTTAATCCATATGCTACGAGTACCATAACGATAATGAAAATATGGTATTTTTTACTGTATGGTTCTGTAAAACGTGCAGCAAATGAATACATCAAACCTAAAATAGTATTATACATAACGGCTAACATAATGACAGATAATACAATACCTATCAACGGATGAATTTCACTTGCCAATGTTAATGTAGGAATTGATGCATCTTTGATCATAGGGTACTCTGACTGCAATGCAAAGTTAATCAATGCTAACAGTACAGTGTATACAATACCACCAAATAATGCTCCTCTACCTGAGACACTTCGTTTAGATGCATCTCCGCCAATCGCAACAATTGTACTAAAACCAACTGCAAACGCTAAGCCACCATAATTAATACCATAGAGAATACCTTTCCACAGACTAGCATTTGGTACTGTTTCATTCACTTTATTTAACGGAATGGAACCATTAAATAAATAGAATATCGCGATAATAACTACTAAAATAATTAAAAATGGCGTTACGAAACCAAGTGCACGTACAATCTTGTTAAAGTCCATTAATAAAGTCACATAAATTGCAATGATCATGATTAATGCACCTAACCACGTTGGTATCCCATAGCTTTCTTCAAATGTTGATCCTGCACCTGCAATCATTGTTACAGAAATACCAAACAAGAAAAATATAAGTACATAATCAATAAATTTGTTTAGTCCCTTGCCAAATAAATACTCTAACGTAGATTCATGATTTTGAGCGTCAAATGCAGTACCTATCTTGGCAACTTGGCGCCCAATAAATCCTAATATTAATCCTGATAAAATAACACCTATGTAGGACCATAATCCAAATCCCGTGAAGAATTGCATTACCTCTTGTCCTGTTGAAAATCCAGCGCCTACGACTATACCTACGTAGGCAAATCCTATTTTAATGGCTTCTTTGTTAAGCCCCATTAAAAAAATACCTCCTTAAATGTCATATAGTGATATATTATAACGCACTATATTTTTTTTGCAACGCACACAATATTACTTCCCTAAAGTTTTAAACACTAACATTTAATATTGGACGGCTTTAATACACCTGCTATAAATAGCTACAAACGTTACTGTAATCTGCCTTATCAGACATTTAAATTTGTAATACTCGAAGACACATTGCACAATTACTTTACTAACAAAATAAAAATATACGCATGTACCTACTGAAATCGATACGTGCGTATATTTTTATCATCACTATAATATTACTTATTGATCTGCCACTCTCGAACGATTTAGTTCATTAAAATCAACAACAATGTTATCCATTCTTTTCGCTGTTTCTTTTAAGACATTACGCGCTACACTATTATTGGGATCAAGCTTTAAAATTTTTCTTGAGATATCGAATGCTTCTTTATCAGATATGACTGGTTCAGGTACTGCATGTAATAACAACATTTGTAATAAACTCTTTACTTCTTTACCGTCGGAAAGATTTATGGATGATTCTGCATGATAATACGCTGAATCTAATGCACCTTCTAGGTCACTCAAGGGGTAAACTAAAAGTAAAAACGCTAAATCGTGCATTTCTGGTGTTTCTTCATGTTTCATCATATCTAAAATACAAGTATAAAACATGATACTTTCAACCTCATGAGCACTTGAAATATACGCTTCTTCAAACTCCATAAAATCTGTCTCGGACATTAATCTTCTAACTGACTCGAATTGGCCGCTTAAGACATGTTTCTTTATTAAATCTTGCATGGCAATGTCCTCCTATACCCAGATTCTTTTTACAATTGATTTTTATTTTATCATATTCCGCGTACATATTCATTTAAGAAACTACTTTTTTAACAATTTTAATTTCACAAGTTATATTAAAGACTTTTTCTACTAGCAATAGACAAAAATCTTTAACTGAAATGATTTTTTACTTCTTCAATTGTGTCTTCCAACGTGCCTCCAACAGATAATTTGACTGCAGCCGTAAAACTTCCTTCAACAATCGGGGCATCTACTTTTATCATCTGGTTCTTGCCATTATACATTTCAATAGCCATATCTAAATTCATTTCAGCTGAACCAATGTCATAAAAACATATCGCATCATCGTTTAAGCCATTTAAAAGTTGGTGAATATCATCAAAAGATGTCCCTATTTCACCATTAATACCACCTTGAGCTACTACATTAACACCTGAGGCCATTTGACTTAATAGATCTTTAGTCCCTTTTGCAATCTTTTCACTATGACTCACAAGAATAATTGATGTCATATTATTCATCTCCAATCAATGCATTTAAAACATATACACTACTTTGAGCGCCCGGATCCACATGTCCTTTAGAAGCCTCTTTAAAGTATGCTGCTCGCCCTTTGGTAGCAATCATTTCTTTAGTATCGTCAGCAAAAGCTTGTAGTTTTTCAAATGTTATGGATTCACCATTGGCCACTGCCAGTCTGGCACGTTCAATTACGTCAAACATTGTTTTCTCATTGAGTTCTACTTTACCTCTTTGTGCTATTGCATCTGAGAATGCTTGTAGAACCTCGCTTAAATTATCCGGAGTAATTTCATCACCTGCTACCTGTGCCATTTTGACAAAACTAAAACCATATAAAGGCCCAGAAGCTCCTCCGATATGAGACATTAGCGTCATACCTGTCGATTTCAAGATAGTGGAAACTGATGAATCATCTAAATTATCAGGTAATGCTCGAAAACCACGAAGCATATTTACACCATGATCTCCATCGCCAATTGCTCTATCTAATTGTGTTAAGCTTTCTTCTTGAGTTTCAAATGTATCAACTAATGCTAATAAATTCATTTTTAACGTTTCAGCATTCATTGGGTTGCCTCCTTAATTAAAGTAACGACTTGCTGTTGTTTGCGTTAACGCGGTTAAAACTGTTTCTGAATATGGTGCCAATGTAATTGAAAAACCTTGCATATCAAGTGACGTCATATAATCTCCAACAAGCCAATGTTTCACAGCTAGATTTTTGGCTTCACAGTATTCAGCGACATATTTTATGACAATGTTTAATTCAGAAATAGGTGTACCACCCATACCATTGACCATGACGATGACATCATCCGTCTCTATTTCAGTTAACAACGGTTGTAATAAATGGCTTACTATAGTATCAACTGGTTGAACAGGCTCTTTAGACAAACCTTTTTCACCATGAATACCAATACCAAGTTCTATTTCATCTGCATCAATATCAAATCCATATTGACCTGTAGTTGGTACCATAGGTGGTGTTAGCGCCATTCCTATACTTTTAACACTATCTACAAAGGTCTGTACTCGAGATTGTAACGAGTGTAAATCGGTGCCTTGTTCAGCTAAATATCCTGCATATTTATGTGCCAATACAGTACCAGCTACACCTCTGCGTTGTGACGGTTCCTCAACAGCTACATCATCTTTAACTATAACAGTGGCAACCTCAATGTCTTCCATCGCAGCCATATCTTGTGCCATTTCAAAGTTCATAACATCACCAGCATAATTTTTAACAATCAACAATACTCCTTGACCAGTGTCGACTGCTTTTATTGCACTTAATATTTTATCTGGTGTCGGTGAAGTAAATATCTCTCCACATACTGCAGCATCTAACATACCGTCTGCAACGTAACCTGCATGTGCTGGTTCATGTCCACTACCACCGCCTGAAACAATAGCAACTCCTTCAGTTTTTTTATTTTTTCTTACTACGACCGTATCTGCAATAATATCTATATCATCATTTGCTATCTTCATGCCAGCAAGCATATCAGCTAAGTAGTCAGTTTTCTCTTTGATTAGCTTTTTCATTTAAAGCTCCCCCTTTAGATTAAACACTATTTACACTTAGTATACCCTACATTTTTCAGCAAACGCTAATAATTAAAATTAAAAAAAGACTAAACGTATATAATTTTGAAATCTTATAAAACTAGATTTCTATCACATACACTTAGTCTTTTTATTTTAAACCATTTTAGATTTGTACATTAAATATAAGAAGTATGGTGCTCCAATAATAGCTACGACGATACCAGCTGGTATGCCAGAAGGTTGTAAGATAACCTGACCAATAGTATCAGAAACAAGTAATAAAAATGCACCGATAACAATTGAGATTGGTAAAAATAATTGATGCCTTGGACCAACGATAGATTTAGCAATGTGTGGTCCCATTAAACCAATAAAACCAATTGCGCCTGCCACTGCTACTGCTGCAGAGGACAGCACGACCGCTAACATAAGTAATATGAAGCGTTCCTTATCTACTCTAACACCCACACCTTGTGCTATATGTTGACTGGTATTTAATAAATTTAACGCGTTCGATTTTAGCAGTAATATAGGTATGATAATGACTAACCACGGTACAAAAGCTAGCACAAAGGACCATTCATCTCCCCATATATTACCAGCAAACCAAGAAGCCATAAATTCAGATTGATCTTTATCAAATTTAGACATTAACGTCAATGAACCACCACTAAGAGCTGTAGCTAGACCAACACCTACTAACACCATACTAGCTGGCGTTATCCCTTCTCCTTTGTTGTAGCTGAAGCTAAATATAATAAGTGCTGTTAAAATACCACCAATCATACTAATAATCGGCAATACATAAATAAAGTTATCAGCATTGACTTGGCCAACAACAATAAACAGTGCAATAACAAAACCACTACCTGCATTAATCCCTAAAATACCAGGCTCCGCAAGCGGATTACGTGTCACACTTTGAATGATCGCACCACTCATCGCCAAAGCAGCACCAGCTAAAATAGTAATGATCATTCTAGGCAAACGAAATTCTAGTAATATTAATGTATCTGTATAAGCACCTTGTCCAAATAATGTTGTAAAAAATGTTCCGAATGACATTTTATATTCACCAGAAGTCATACTCCATGCACAAGTTATTATTAATAATACAGTGAATACTATTAAAGTAATCCATTGTCTATATTTTAACTTTGGATCAATCATGTAAAGCGACCTCCCTTTTTAACTAAATATAAAAAGTAAGGTACACCAATAAACGATATAATTGCTCCTACAGGTGCTTCACCCATCATACGTGCTAATGTATCAGCCACTAACACAAGTAAACCACCTAACACTGCAGTTAAAGGAATAACACGTGCATAATCTGTGCCGACTAAAAACCTTACTATATGTGGCACCATTAAACCGACAAAGGCTATTTGACCAACCATAGCAACTGCAACGCCTGCTAATACCATGGCTAATATTAAAGTAATACCTCGTATAAAAGCCACATTTTGGCCTAGCCCTCGTGCTAAAGTTTCACCTAAATTTAATATAGTCAACTGTTTACTTATCGTAATTAAAATGAGTAACGCGATAACAATGACAGGGATGGCCCAAATTAATTGATGCCATGTTGTACCTGACACACCACCGGCACTCCAAAATGTTAAATCTTGATTCAACCTAAAAAACAGTGCGACACCTTGGCTCAATGCTGTTAAAAACGCACTAACTGCTGCACCCGCTAAAATAATACGCATAGGATTAAAACCATCACTACGCGAACGTCCAATCATCAATACGATAAAACCGCCAAGAATAGCACCTACAAAGCCGGCAACCATGAGCATTAAAAAAGGTGCTTTAGGATACAATGCAAATGTCAGCGCCAAAGTAAATGATGCGCCTGCATTTAATCCGATTAAACTTGGATCGGCTAATCCGTTTTTCGTAACCCCTTGCACTACTGCTCCCGATGTTGCCAAAGCAGCACCAACTAAAATAGCGCCTATATCGCGCGGGATACGGATTTCACTAATAATGTTATGTTGTTGATTCGTTACATCATAGCTAAATATAGCTTCAAATATCGTTGTCACATTAACTTTCGCTTCTCCCAGCAAGATAGATACAAAGAGTGCGACAACTAACAATACGATAGCTATAGCCATCGTAATTGCAAAATTATAAACTTTCTTTTTTTGCGTTGTCATCGTTATGCTCCTATACCTGGGAATAGCTACGTTTACATAAATCATATGTGACTAACATAGGCTTACCTGTTCGTGGATCTCTACTTATCTCAACATCAATATTAAACACCTTTTCTAGAATATCTTTAGTCAATACTTCCTCGGTGTCACCATTAGCAATGATATCGCCATCTTTCATCGTTATTAAATAGTCAGAAAAACGCACTGCTTGGTTAATGTCATGTAATACCATGACGATAGTACATCCTTGTTCTTGATTTAACTGGGTAATTAATTCTAAAATTTCTAATTGATGTGATATGTCCAAATATGTTGTTGGTTCATCTAAGAAAATAATATCTGTACGTTGTGCAAGCGCCATAGCTATCCACACACGTTGTCTTTGACCACCACTTAAGTCGTTAATAGCACGGTATTGAAAGTCAGCAGTGCCTGTTACTTTCATGGCCCAATCGATTTCTTTTTTATCTTCTGCAGATAATCGGCCAAAACCTTTTTGATGTGGAAAACGACCATAAGAAACAAGTTCTCCAACTGTTAAACCATCAGCTACTTCAGGAGACTGTGGCAATATCGCAATTTTCTTAGCCAATTCTTTAGTAGCTTGTTTGTGTATACTTTCTCCATCTAACACAATTTCCCCATTTGAAATCGTTAATAACCGTGATAATGCTTTTAACAATGTAGATTTACCGCAACCATTCGGTCCAATAATAGAAGTAATTCGACCATCTGGTACTGTAATATCTAAATTGTTGACTATAACATTATCTCCATAACTAATCGTAATTTGATTCCCATTTAAACGTGTCATACTTACCCTTCTTCCTGATTAATAAGCATCTATCTTAATCTATAATTGATTGTCTTAATTTCTATATATAAGTTATCTGTTATTGTCATTTATTGCGTTAATTGCTACATCCCGTAAATGATAATCATTATCACGGGTGTTATTATACCATTTTTTACTGAAATTGACTATAAAATCACAATAAAATTCTATGCTTAATATCTGTAAGTCTACCAATTATAAACACTAGAAAAAGCGAAAATATGAAACCAAACGTCCACATTTGATTTCGTATTTTCGCTTCAAAACTTACTTTTTGATTCTACTGGCAAAAGTTAGGACGTAATCAACGGTCACTAACTTTAGTGCTCATCTATCAAGAAACCATTACCATAAACGTCACGCACATCATGAACGACTAAAAATGCGTCTTCATCTGTCTGTTTAATTAAGCGCTTGGCTTTAGTCACTTGTGTTTTTGTTATTACAACGTACAGAATATCCTTATCTTCTTTAGTAAAGTAACCACGACCATTTAAAATTGTTAAGCCTCGACCGACTTTTTCATCTATGACTTTAGCTACTTCATCTGGCTTTTGTGAAATAATAGTCATTGCCTTTTTCGTATTTAAACCTTCGATAACGAATTCCATAACTTTAGTGCCGATGTATAATGATATAACCGTGACTAATGCACTAGGTAACGGAATAACAGTTAATGAAATAAGCACAACTATTAAGTCGAAAAACAACAGTGCATATGGTGTACTAACATCTAGATACTTATTAGCTATTCTTGCAAGTATAGTCGTACCTGCAGTCGTTCCACCTGCTAAAACAATGACACCAATACCTAGACCTACACACGTTCCACCAAAAATCGCATTAACTAAAATATTATTAGAATCTACTTGCCAACTTTCAGTCAATCCTAAAAATACAGAAATTAACACTGTCGCCAAAATAGTTAACAGCATACTACGTCTACTTAAAAACTTATACCCCACAGCAATAAGTAACGCGTTTAAAACAAAGTTCGTAAGCCCTGGAGAAATATGGTATGCATAGTAAAGTACAATGGCAAGTCCTGTAACGCCACCTTCACCTAAATCAGCTGTAATAATAAATGTATTGACACCCGCAGAAAAAATAAATGATCCTATAATCACCAATATAATATCACGTAGTGTTTTATTCACGCCCACCAACCTCCTATTCAATTTTCAATCACTTGAATAGTAGCAAAATAATGCCAACATCACAACACTCTACCTCATTTAACTGGAATACAAATTAATTTGAGATACATAATTTTAAAAATTCTGAATTTTCGGTTTACTTATATTTATTCCTTTGCTATAATGTTATTTATCTTCTTATTGAAGAACAATAAGAAGCCATCTCCTTTGTGTTGTTTATAGTAACAAACAAAAACAAATTTTTGCTCGAAGTATGTTATAAGTACCTAGTCCTTGCTTATATCATACATTTAATTCATTTCCCGTAAAAGCCAAGTACACCGCGTACTTGGCTTTTATAATGCAAAAAAACAGAACAGCTAAACGCTGCTCTGTTTAAATTTAAGTATTAAAGTGTTTATGCAGTTATTAAATTTGACTATCACACCAACTTTTATCTTACCAAGCAAACAAGCCGACAAATCCTGCTGTCATTAACGATACTAAAATACCGGCTAATAACATCATTGGTACATATTTAGAGACAAAGTCAGAAGTCTTCGTATCAACTATTCCTTTTAATGTACCTACAATCATACCGATTGTAGAGAAGTTTGCAAATGAAATTAAGAATGTTGTAAGCACTGCACGTCTGTGCGGTGAATATGAATCCAATACATCTTTAATTTCTCCCATAACAACAAATTCATTGGTCACAATTTTTTTAGCCATTTGTTGCGCAACAATCCATGCTTCTCCCCACGGTAAACCAAGTAATAATGCAAAAGGATACATAAATACACCTAAAATTTGATCTAAACCAAAACTACCTTTTAAACCGATCCAAGTTGCAATAATACCTGTTGCAGCATTAATTAGACGGTCGATTAAATCTGATAAAGCAACAAAACTAATGACAAATGCAATAATAATTAAAATCAATTTCCCTGCATTTAAGACAGAGTCTCCTAAGAAAGAAAAGAAAGGTTGTTTTTCTATCTCACTATTTTGAATACTATATATAATGTCCTCTTTATCTTCGAGAGTAACTGGATTAAGAATTGCAGAAATTATAATCGCATTAATGATATTCAATGGTATAGCAGTTAACACTAAATCACCAGGTACCATCGACACGTATGCACCTACGATAGCCCCAGATACTGAACTCATAGACATCATTGCGATAGTTAGTACACGTGTTTCATTCATACGCTTTAATTGTTCACTAGAAACTGCTAACGCTTCAGTGTTTCCTAAAAACATCATTTCAATACCAAAGAATGACTCGAACTTTGGTTGTCTCGTAATTTTAGCTAACACCCAACCAATCATTCCAATTAACTTAGGTAAAATATTTAAATACATCAGAATATCAAATAATGGTACAACTAATAAAATTGGGAATAAGGCACTAACTGCCATATCCATTGCACCAGGTTCGACCCAACTTGCAAAAGCAAATCCTGTACCTGCATGTGCAGAATCAATCATCCAGGCAATTCCGTTTGCTAATCCTTGTACTACTGCTTTCCCCCATGGGAAATAAATAAAGAACCATGCTAATACAATATTAAGGATTACTAAAATACCGATAGAAGTCCACTGTATGTCTTTGCGATTTCTTGAAAATAATACTGCAATCGCTAAGAAAACAATTAAACCTAAAATATTAATTAGTAAAAACATTTTACACCCACCATTCCAATATATATGAACTCAAGCAAACTCAAATTAAAAAACCATCTTACTTTATAATTATTGACTTGTCCCTAAAAAGTTAATAATGATTAATCACTAAAATATAAATAGTGTATTCGTTTTCATTTATTGTATTTCTGTGTTTTTCAATTTTCTACCTTGCTAGTTAATTCTAACTTATTATAGCATGTAAGGATTTTTGATAAAATAACTTTTTTAATGTTCGAGTATATGCTATTTATTTCTTTTGGCATTTACAAAATGTCTGTGTTTTATTCAGTTAAGTTTTGAGTAGCAACAAACTGCTGATATTTCTCATGTGTTTGCATTAATTCTTGATGCGTCCCACTTCCTGTGATAACACCTTGATCTAAAAAGATAATTTGGTCTGCTTTACGAATCGTTGACAAACGGTGAGCAATCACTATCGTAGTCCGCTTCTCCATTAATTCTTCTAATGCGGTTTGGATTTTCCGCTCGCTTTCACTATCTAAATTTGCAGTAGCTTCATCTAACAATAAGATTTCCGGGTTTTTTACAAAGCTACGTGCAATATCAATACGTTGACGTTGACCGCCGGATAATTTAATACCGCGTTCACCCACTAACGTATCATAACCTTGCTCAAGATTTTGAATAAAATCATGACAATTAGCTATCTTAGCATACGCTTCCAATTCTTCATCAGAAACAGCATGATTAATACCATAGAGTATATTGTCCCGTATCGTACCGCTCATCATGGCATTCGTTTGCATAACATAACCTATTTTATGTCGCCAAGTAGCTAAAGGGATATTATATATAGATTGATCACCGTATGTAATCATGCCTTGCTCAATATCATACATACGTTCGATAATATTAAAAATTGTACTTTTTCCTGATCCTGATGGCCCTACAAAAGCTGTGACTTTACCTGCTAAAATTTCAAAATTCACCGCTTGCAATACAGTTGTCGTATCATATTTAAAAGTTACATCTTTGAATATTAAAGATGGATGTTGGGATTCTTCAACTACTTCAGGCAAAGTAAAATCTTCTATAGGTTCTTGCATAATCTCATATATACGCTGACTCGCTCCCACAGCTTTTTTATAATCAGTTACTAATGTAGATAAATTGATTAACGGACTTGATAACTGCACTACATAGAAAATCATAGCAATTAATGTTCCTGCAGTAATGGCACCGCTTGTAACCCTTAATGCGCCGAAACCTAAAATCACTGTAATCGTTAACAGCATGACCAGTCCAGATATTGGTTGGATAATTGCTGTGATTTTTGCTTGCTTTAACCCTAAATCATAAATGCGTTGTAAATTATTGTCTGCTTTTTCTAATTCTAAACGCTCTGTATTTGCTACCTTAACTAAACGCATTTCGGTTAACACTCGTCCAAGCAAACCGCTAAAATCGGCAATTTCGGCTTGTGTCTTTTTGGATATACGTTGCATTATTTTCCCAAGTGGAATCATAATCCCAATAAATATCGGTATCGTTATAAAGGTTACTAACGTTATTTGCCAATCCATTACAAAAAGCATAATAAAAGAACCTAAAACAGTTAATACTGATGGCAACAACTCTGGTAGTTTTTGCGAAATAAAAGCATTGATTACTTTCGTATCATCAGTTAACCTACTCATTAACTGACCACTTTCATTTTTGTCAAAAAATGGCATTGTTAAATGCGTAATATGTTGCCATAACATTGAACGTATGGCGTAAATAATTTTTTCTCCAATTTTACTTAATAAATATAAGCCCAAGCCGCTCAGTAAAGTGTTCATAATAAAAATCCCTAAAAAGATAGCGATAAAATTCCAGTTAATACTTTCTAGGGTAAATTTGTCGACTAATTTACCTGTTACTAAAGGAACAAGTAATCCTGTTAAACTACCTAAAGAAGATATACACACCGCAATGGCAATTAGTTTTTTTGGCCAAGTTAATTTTTTGAATAAATAAAATAACGGGTTCGTTTGATTCATTACATTTACCTCTATTTTTGACTTATGTGGTTACATCGCCAAGCAACGAAAACTTTATGTAACTCTATGCTTTATTGCTTGCTTTTTTAATTCACAAAATTATTGTTGTGACGGTTTATATATATTCATTTATTAATTCAACCCAATATGCTAAAATATTTCTATTATCAAAAAGAGAATATATTAAGAAGGTTGGTTTTTATGAAAAAGTTAATTTCCATTATGGTAACTGTTATGTTTATTGTTTCAATTATAACACCTTTTGCCAATGCTGAGACAGCTACACCTACAAGCATTGCAAATCAATACGGTTATAACGTATCTGATAAATATCAACCTGAGGGTGCAGCAAACATTGCACAAACAGGCCAAATTCTATATGACTATAATATCGACAAAAAGTGGTACCCTGCATCCATGTCTAAACTTATGACCATGTATTTAACATTGGAAGCAGTGAAAAAGGGAGATTTATCTTTAGACGATAAAGTTAAAATTACAGAAGACCACTATCGTATGTCTACTTTACCAAAATTAAGTAATACTAAACTCTACCCTGGCGAAACATATACCATTAAAGAATTATTGCAAATAACAGTTTCTGCTTCTAGTAATGCGGCAGCACTAATATTAGCAAATGAAGTATCTAAAAACACTTCAGAATTCACTGACTTAATGAATAAAAAAGCTAAATCAATAGGTATGAAAGATACGCACTTTGTTAATCCTACAGGTGCTGACAATGCCCTACTAGAAGATTTTGCACCTAAAAAGTACACTGATGAAGATAATTCAGTGTCTTCAACACGAGATTTCGAAATTTTATCGCAACGTTCAATTCAAGATACACCTAAAATTTTATATTTCACTAAGCAAACTGCGCCAACACAACATGGTGTTACATACTATACCTTCAACCATTCACTTGAAGGTGGCGACATGAGCTTAGAAGGTACTGATGGTTTAAAAACTGGATCAAGTGACCTAGCAAATTATAACCATACTATCACGACAAAACGTGATGGATTCCGTATTGTACAAACAATCATGGGTGCCGGAAACTATGATAACTTCGGTGGTGAAAAACAACGTAACATGATGGGTAATGCTATGATGAATATGTCTTTCGATCAGTATAAATACACTAAAATTTTAGGCAAAGGCGAACACAAAATTAATGGTAAAACTTATTACTTAGAAGATGATTTATATGATGTATTGCCAAAAGATTTTACAAAAGAAGATTATAAATATGTCATCGAAGATAAAAAATTACACATTGAATACGATCGCTCATTTATTTCCGATAAATACGGTCCACCTTCTGTAAAAGTGAAAAAACCATTATTACACGAAACTACTACTATGGTTAAATCCACTTGGGATGATCATCCTATTTTAACGTTATTAGGTATAGTCTTAATTATTACCGCATTAGCAATCGTCATTTATTTACTTATTGATTTAATACGTCGTAAATCTAACAATAAAAAATAGTTCAACATACGCATTGAGTCTAGGATTATCAATCCAAAACTCAATGCGTTTTTTTGAGTTAAATTAAACTTATAGCGCAATAAAAAAGGACAAGTTAGAAATCATGGTGATTTCTAAAACTTATCCCTTTAAACATTATCAACACACATTCATATTATCGTGTGTGATAATTTATTAATGTTCTTCTTTACCATATAATTCTTTTTTAACTTTAGTCGTAGAAATACCTTCCGTACGTCTAAGATAAATAACCTCACATTTGTCCTTTAAAAAATCAAACTCGCCTTCCCAGTCATGACCCATGACAAATGTATCTATATCATAACGTTCAACATCTTTTTCTTTTTGTCCCCATCCTTCTTCCGGGATTACAAGATCAACATAACGAATTGATTCTAACATCATTTTACGTTGTTCATAGTTATAATAAGATTTTTTATTTTTTATACGGTTGAATTCATCCGATGATAACGCAACAATAAGATAGTCACCCATTTCACGTGCTCTTCTCAGTAATTCAATATGACCATAATGCAATAAGTCATAAGTTCCATATGTTATAACTCTTTTCATTATTATCTACCTCTCAGTAACTTTTCACATTTTCAAGAAGTATATCATACTAAAATTTTTAATACTATAACGTAATTAATGTTTACCTTTTCAATAATTTTTTTAGAGTCATTTTGCTTTTAAATTTAGCACGTCTCGGTAGAATTTCAACTTTAAAACGATAATAAGGTGGCCGTCCAATACCAACATAATGTAATGTTTCTCTCCATGTTTCATATATTGGTTTTGTCCAACCTTTACCACCTTGCTCTACTACTTTAATAATTCTGAATAATGCACGCCCTTCGTAATCTGTTGTTTGCATTGTTTTCAGATACATTGTCACTGCATTAATAAATGGTTCGGTAATTTCCTTTTGATTGGCTAGGTAAGATTGAATTAAATAGCTAACAATCAACTCGTCAAAACGATAACTGTAATATACTCTTAAATTCGATAATAACAAAATATCCATCACGCGTTGTCTAACCACCGCTGCATTAGCTAAATAATCTTCAAAACGGTGCGCACGCTGTTCTGTAATTGATCCTTCTACATTATTATAACCATAAATAATATTAGGTAATAATTGAATATCACTAGCTTTATTAAAAGCACGTGCCATAAATGTATGTTCTTCACAAAACACTACATCTTCATCAAAACGTAAGTCCGCAAATTTAGCACTAAACATTTTTGCACCAGGGCCTATAGATTGTAAGATAGCTGGACATTGAGCCAAATTCACAGTATCAAATTTATTAATTTCTGTATGAGTTGGAATCGTTTGCCATTCTCCATGACGCTCGCGTCCTAGTTGCCCTAAAACAATATCTACATCATCATTTTTCAAATAGTAGTCAGCCATGTAATCAATTCTGCTAGGTAAGAACTCATCATCAGCATCTAAAAACATAAATACATCACTCGACATAGATGCAAGACCTCTATTACGACTTGCTGCCGCACCCGCATTTTCTTGATTGATAATTGTCAGTTCTTTATACATTTTCGCTAATTCCTGCAACACTGCTAACGATTCATCAGTCGAACCATCATTTATACAAATGATTTCATGCTCATACTTAGTATCAATCGAGGCAATAGCACGACGAATCGTATTAGCTGCATTATAAACTGGAATAATAAATGCTATTTTCATTGTGAAGCCTCCTTATTAATTAACTCCATGACTTGATTTAAGCTATCCTTCGTATTGTATTGATGCCACGTTTGAAATAACGGTTCTAACGTTTGTTCTTGTTGCTGGATCAATTGAATTAATGATGTTTCATCATATGCTTTATAACGACTTGGTATATCATAATAATAGCTATTTAACCCACGTTCCGCTTCATACAATGTCTCATCATAAACGTAAAAGACAGCAGTTTTATTTAATAAACTTGCCTCAATTGCTAATGAGCTATAATCAGTAATAATCAAATCTGCCATCAACATCAATGTCTGTGTATCAATCTGAGTCTGACTTGGCTCTGCTACTGCTGGATGTAGTTTATTGATTAAAGTATAACTAGGTAATGCTTGTTCAAATTGTGTAACATCGATTATTCTATTTCTTTGATTGTATTCCCTGTATGTAGGAACGTAAATCGCGAGTTTAGTCGTAATCCCATGCTGCTGTTTTAACTGTGTTTGCATCTCTTTAATATCTAATTGACAATACGGTACTAACCTCGGTAGTCCTGTCGTACAAAGCTGTGTTGGATGTACATCAAAAGCTGCTTTAAAGCATTCTGCCATTGGTGGACCACCGATTAAATAAAAATCTGTAGCTCCATAAACCCGACGATATTGTTTAACTTGCATTTTATTAGTATGATCCACTTGATGATCCGTTAGCCCAAAATGTTTTAGCGCACCTGCAGCATGCCACGTTTGAATAATTTTTTGACCAGCTTTTTTGCGATAGCCACCTAATAGTAAATAATAAGTATCAATCACTATTACTTTTGCTGTGCTTAATGCTTTTATATGGTGAATAATATGTTTATTTCCTGCTGGAATAAATGTACAATTTTGTAATTGTTCAATGGTTTCTTGATGTATGCCTTTAGCAATTACTGTGACACGATATCCTTGTTGAGATAATTCTTTAATTATCGGTAAGACATCTGCTTCAAAAGTCATCATCACTACTATGTGTTTTGTTGATATTTTATTCCAACTAAATACTACATTTAGTATATGTATCATCATCATGTAAATTCTTTTTATCCATTGTCTCATTTTTTCTCCCCTTTACTTCAGTTAGTTTCATTTAATTATAGCGTGCTTTTTCCAAAATTTATAGAATTGCAACGATAGCAATGTTTAATTATTAAATTATTTCGTCCTATCTTATTGTCAGCTTGGCCCTATTCACTTGACCTACACTTCTAACGATTAATTATTACCAATATACAAAAAGAACCTGGAACGTAAAATATGTTTCAGGTTCTTCATATATTTTATAAATAATGCATTACATAAAGTCTGCAAAATGATCGCGATACTTCATGTGTAAAATCGATCCTACCACGAGTAAAACAATAACTAAAATGACATTATAGACTGCCAATTCCCAATGAGAAATAAAGTACCAATCATGATGTAAAATAGCAGCTCTATATGCTTCAGCTAAAAAGTAAATCGGATTTAATTGCATCACATCAGTTACAATACCTTTAGGTGGCACGATTAAAATAGATGATACGAAAAAGACAATTCGCATTAACGCTTGCATTGCCATCTGAGTATCTCTAATAAGTACACCTAAAGTTGATGTTACGAGTGAAATTGCCACCGTTAAGATTAACGCGAAAGGTACATATATTAACAACTGTAAGGTGTAAATTGTCGGGTGATACCCTGCAAAATAACATATAACCATCACTATAGCTAATAAACCGAGATGCCCGTAAAATCTACTAAACACAATATAAGTAGGAATAATAGACAACGGAAAATTCATTTTTGCTACTTGATTATATTTCGACGCAATCGCCTTGGTTCCTTCTAATACACCTTGGTTCACAAAGAACCACATACTAATACCGACCAATAACCAATATATAAACGGCACACCATCTTGAGGGGTATTACTGCGCATACCTAAACCAAAAACAAACCAATAAACCGCAATTTGCATTGCTGGGTTGATTAATTCCCACGCCATACCTAAGTAATTACTATGGTTAGTGATTCTAATTTGAAATTCTGCTAATCTTTTGATCAAATATATATTTTTTATATGTTCTTTAAATACAGTCCAAACTGCCTTCATTTAAATAAACCACGCTTTCAAACGATTTACTTTTATATCTTAAACTTTTGTTTTTTATTCTGTCGTTATCTCCAAATATTTTCATAACAAAAAAATTATACCCTATTTAATAAATAGATGTAAACTTACTATGATTTCATTTTAGCTCATTACTATTAATATCATCATAAAATAGTATTGCCAATTATTATATACTAGATGATACCAGCTACATTTTACACTATTTTCTACTAAAAGAGTTGATTTAATTCCACAAATTCAGTAAACTTTAACAATTGTAGACTATAGTTTTCTCGCAATTCATACCTACTTACTTTACAATAGGTTAATAAATTTAACAACTCATTTACTATATATTATAATAACAGTAATTAGAAATAAGGATGGTAAAATTATGACAGTCTCGGTAAACATTGAACATGTCTCAAAAGAATACCGTATTTATCGCAATAATAAAGAACGAGTAAAAGATTTACTGGTACCTTTTCACAAAAACAAAACATTTTATGCTTTAAATGATTTATCATTAACTGCACATGAAGGTGATGTTATTGGCCTAGTAGGTATTAATGGTTCTGGTAAATCTACCCTTAGTAACATGATTGGCGGATCACTTTCCCCAACACGTGGTCACATTAACCGCAATGGAGAAGTCAGTGTAATCGCCATTAATGCTGGACTTAATGGTCAACTTACTGGAATTGAAAACATTGAATTTAAAATGTTGTGTATGGGCTTTAATAAAAAACAAATTAAAGATTATACTCCACAAATTATTGAGTTCAGTGAACTTGGTGAATTTATTTACCAACCCGTTAAAAAATATTCCAGTGGTATGCGTGCCAAATTAGGGTTTTCAATAAACATTACCACTAATCCCGATATTTTAGTTATCGATGAAGCTTTATCCGTTGGTGACCAAACATTTGCACAAAAATGTCTAGAAAAAATTTATGAGTACAAAGAACAAAATAAAACAATTTTCTTTGTCAGTCATAATATGAAACAAGTACGTGACTTCTGTTCAAAAATTGCATGGATAGAAGGCGGTAAATTAAAACAATTTGGTACATTAGATGAAGTCTTACCTGAATATGAAAAATTTTTAAATGACTTCAAAAAACGTTCCGCTGCGGATCAAAAAAAATTCAGATCAGAATTAGATAATTCTCGTTTTGAATTTAAATAACGTTAAACTAAAAACGATTACGATGCCACAAAATTCAAGACATCGTAATCGTTTTTAATGTTTATGTCGCATTTGTTTCATAACTTTCCATAAAAATCTAGGAATACTTTGCATTCTTCCTAACCGTTTCCAATCAATTATTAAGCGATAGACCCACTCTAAATTAATGGTTCTAATAAATTTAGGTGCTCGTTTTTTGACTCCACTAAATACTTCTAATGAGCCACCTACGCCCATCATCACTGTATGTTCAAAGTTATGTCGATGCTGCTCAATCCACATTTCTTGTTTGGGATAACCCATCCCCACAAAAATATAATCTGGCTTAAAGTCTTTTATTTCTTGAGCAATGTGCGCATCTTGTAGATCGATATATCCGTGATGATGATCAAAAATTATATTTGGATATTGCTGTTTTAACTGTTCTTGTGCTTTTACTACTACTGCTTCTTTGGCTCCTAATAAATACACCCGTTGATGATTAGAATGCGCTATTTTTAAACATGATTCCATCAATTCAATACCTGGTACACGAGCTTTTAATGGCGTTCTTAAAATTTTGGAAGCTTTGACCACGCCTGTACCATCTGCAACGGTATAATTAGCGCTGTTAATCAATGTTCGATAAAATGTATTAGTTGTAGCATAATCTACGATTTCTGGATTTGCAGTCACAATAAACAGTGTCTCTTGTTGCCCGTCTTCAAAAAATTGTTTTACATTTGTTACCATATCGTCCATTGTGACATTATTAAAATGTACAGATAAAACATCTACTTTATCTGTTTCGTCTCTTTTCACCATTAACTATTAACTCCTATCTACTCACTGTCGATTTCATACAATATTAACAGTCATTTTATCATAATACGCAGTAATGAGATAATACTTTCTGTAATATGCTATTCCCCTAATTCTTTCCTACATCAAAAGTCCAAATGCGCTAATTGTTTATATCGTTTATAATAGATTAAAGTTCATATTCATCACCATTACAAAAGAGGTATTTGCATGTCCTATATACAATCATTTTTAAGTTCATCCATTCAATTACATATTAGTTGGATTTTAATATTAGCAGTGCTTTACATTGTGATTCATCAGTATAGGCACAAGCCACTTAATCGTATAATTGATATTTATTTAAATTATATTCCAGTATTAACACATGAATTTGGCCATATTTTATTTAATAAAATTAGCGGAGGCAAAGCTAGAGATTTAGTTATTGTCGCTAAACCTTCAGAACGTGACCAAACATCACAACAAGGTTATGCTATTACACAATCTAGTAGTCGTTTGAGCCAAATCATTACCACATTAGGTGGTTATATCATGCCACCTTTAATGCTCTTTTTAGGATATTTAGCTGTCACTGCCAACTATCCCAGCATCTTTATTGCTGCGTATTTATTTATATTTTGCTATTTTGTCATATTAACATCTCGTAAATTACTCCCAATTATTATACTTTTGATGTTAATTGTATTGCTTTATGGCATATTTCAAAGCAATGATCAGGAGCTCATCTTTTATTTCGTTTCTATAAGTTACCACTTCATCCTTGGAATGTTGCTCGGTGAGGTGCTCCAATCAAGCTGGACAATCTTTAAACTGACGTTTTTCAACCGTGATGTTGAATGGGATGGTACAACATTAAACGAATTAACGCGCTGCCCCACATTCTTTTTTAGTACACTGTGGATTGCGATTAATTTATATACAGTGTATAAACTTTTCACTGTAGTTATTTCATTTTAAATATATATGCAAAAAGCGATGGTTAATATAAACCATCGCTTTTTATATTACTCTACGTAAATATGGGCTGCATTATCATAACTCAAAATTGTAACCGTCTCGCCTTTTTGAATCATTACTACTCTATTTGTATCATCTTTATCGACGATAAGTACTTCATCACCAATTGAGATGGCTTTACTAGACAAATAAATCAATAATTCTGTTCTGTCCCTTACTCTTTTAACATTAACATAATCTCCAGCACTAAATTGTAATAAATCGGTTGTATATAATTCCTTATATTGATTATTACGTGGTATAACGCCGCCATGAGGACATGTAGTTGGATAATCTAATAACTTATCTAACCGCTCTACAAATAGATGTGAGACTCTGTGTTCTAACACTTCAGCTTCCTGATGCACTTCTTCCCAATCATAATGCAATATTTGAATTAAAAATAACTCAAGTAAACGATGTCGTTTAATAATATCTAAAGTGTGTGCCAAACCTTTCTGCGTTAACATCACACCTTTATATGGTTTTGTTGCTACCAATTCTGTTTGTTCTAATCTATTTATCATTTCACTTACTGATGGTGGCTTTATATTTAAATACTGCGATAACTTTTTGTTTGATACAAAAGTAGTATCGCCTTTATGCGTTAAAATGGCCTTCAAGTAGTCCTCTTTCTCTTCTGTCAGCATACTTTCACCTCTCACAATCATTGTCTTTATTGTATCACGAAAATTCTTGACATGCTAAAAGTTCGTAGTATATTATAAAATAAATTAGGTCAACCTAAAAATATTTTTAGAGGGTGAATTATGTTAGAAATAAAAAACTTAAATTTGCATTTAGGGAAGAAACATGTGCTCAAAGATATTAATTTAACATTACCTATCCAAGGTGAAATTATAGGAATTATGGGACCTAATGGTGCAGGAAAGTCATCTTTATTTAAATCGCTTATTGGAGAATTCAAAGCAACTGGAGAACAATTGTTAAATCAACAACCACTCTCTTCAGTATTAAAATCAATTACTTATATTCCTCAAAAAGCTCATATTGATTTAGATTTTCCTATCGGTGTAGAAGTTGTTATATTATCAGGCTCATATGGTAATATCGGATGGTTTAAACCCGTAACTAAAAAAGTAAAATCACGACTCGAGTCTTTATTAACAACATTAGAATTAAATGATTTGCGTCATCGTCAAATTTCCGAATTAAGCGGAGGTCAATTGCAACGTGTACTTGTGGCACGTGCTTTAATGCACAGTAATCAGGTCTATATGTTAGATGAACCTTTCGTAGGCATAGATTTTCATAGTGAACAGTTAATTTTCAATTTATTACAGCACCTAAAAAGTGAAAACAAATTAATCTTAATTGTTCATCACGACTTATCTAAAGCCACTCAATATTTCGATCGTATCATTTTACTTAATCGCACTATTCGCTTTTTTGGTGATAGCGATATAGCAATGCAACCTGAACAATTAAACCAGACATTTTTAAATGCAGAACCTTCTGCACTAATATCCGATGAAAAGAGTGTGCAGTAAAATATGTTAGATTTCATTGAACATTTATTCAGTTATCAATTTTTAAACCGTGCACTTATTATCTCTATAGTAGTAGGTATTGTATGTGGCACGGTAGGTAGTCTTATTGTATTACGCGGTCTTTCGTTAATGGGGGATGCTATGAGTCATGCAGTGTTACCTGGTGTAGCATTATCATTTGTACTCGGTATACCAATGTATATCGGTGCTTTAGTTACAGGGATGATTGCAAGTTTATTTATAGGATTTATTACGCAAAGCAGTAAAACTAAACCAGATGCTGCGATAGGTATTAGTTTTACGGCCTTTTTATCTACTGGGATTATCATTATTAGTTTGATTAATAGTGCAACAGATTTACACCATATTTTATTTGGCAACATTCTTGCCATTACAACTAATATTTTTTGGTCTACTATTATCGTCAGTGCTATAGTACTTTTACTTATTGTTATATTTTATCGACCTTTAATGATTTCAACATTTGATTCAACATTTAGCCGCATGAGTGGCTTGAACACTACATTAATTCATTATTTTGTAATGTTATTACTAGCTATGGTAACAATAGCCAGTATTCAAACTGTTGGTATTATTTTAGTCGTTGCATTATTGATAACACCTGCGAGTACTGCATTTTTAATAGCTAAGACCTTACCACAAATGATGGTAATTGCTAGTACTATTAGTATTATTTGTTCTGTCACTGGTATGTATTTTAGCTACATTTATAATATTCCAAGTGGCGCAACCATTGTTCTGTGTGCATTTATTATTTACATCATTGTATTCAGCGCACTAAAAATTAACACACGTATAAAGAAAGGACAATTAACATGAAAAAATTATTACCCATACTTTTAATATTAATGCTAGTCGTTGGTGCTTGCAGTAATAACAACAAATCTGCACAGTCAGAAAACAAGTCAAATGATAAATTAAAAGTTGTAACTACTAATTCAATAATTTATGATATAGCTCAAAATGTTGGCGGTAAGAATATAGACTTACATAGTATCGTTCCTATAGGCCAAGACCCTCATGAATACGAAGTAAAACCTAAAGATATTAAAGCATTAACAGATGCTGATATTGTATTTTATAATGGGTTAAATTTAGAATCGGGTAACGGGTGGTTTGAAAAAGCTTTAAAACAAGCGAATAAATCAATGGACGATAAAAATGTTGTAGCTGTTTCTAAAACAGTAAAGCCTATTTATTTAGAAGGTGCTAGTAAAAAAGATGAGAACCAAGATCCTCATGCGTGGTTAAGTTTAGAAAATGGTATTAAATATGCCGAAGTTATTAAAGAGACGTTAACTAAAAATGTTAAAGATAATAAAGATGTAGAGAAACAAGGTTCAAATTATATTAGCAAGCTACAAACATTGAATAAAGAAAGTCATAACAAGTTTGATGATATTTCAAAAGACTCGCGTGCATTTATTACAAGCGAAGGTGCCTTTAAATACTTTGCAAGACAGTACGATTTAAAACCAGGATACATTTGGGAAATAAATACTGAAAAGCAAGGTACACCAGAGCAGATGAAACAAGCCATTGAATTTGTTAAAAAACACAATCTAAAACACTTACTTGTTGAAACAAGTGTTGAACGTAAAAGCATGGATACATTAAGTGAAGAAACTAAAAAAGATATTTATGGTGAAGTATTTACCGATTCTATTGGAGAAAAAGGAACTAAAGGAGATTCCTATTATAAAATGATGGAAGCTAATATCAACACAATTCATGGCAGTATGAAGTAATAATTATGATAATAACTAAGGCTATTCAACCTGTTAACTAGGTGAATAGTCCCATATCGTACGTGTCTCTCCTAAACATGCTACACACCCACGTACGATATGGTGGTATTCAAGCCTTAAATCATACTCTTACGCCATCAATGGTACATAATCCTCCTCCATTGATGGCGTTTTCTCTGTGTAAAAAAAGTAAACGTAGCAATATAATGAAATTTCTATCCAGACAGCTCATATTGCTACGCTTACAAAACTGGCAGACCGCTAAACATTTATGATTCATTGTTTTAGCGATCTGCCAGTTTATTTTTATTTACTTTTCAGTTCGCACATTAAACTAAAGTAACTCTATCTATAGAGTAGTGTCACTAAGTTAAACTATCTACAATAACCATTTCATCATAGTTGATTGATTCTCGTATTTTTAACGCTGTTGTGTCACTAACATCTTCTTCTTCTATCAATTGATTTAAGATACGACGTTGTTCTTTCAATGCATCTAAACGAATTTTCGTTATCGAATTTTCGTTCTTAGGATTGAAAAAGTTACTTGGTGTTAAATTATCACGTCGTGCCAAATAACCATCACAAATCATCCCAACTTCTAATTTATTATCTTCAGTAGTTTCTTTACTTAAGCGACTCACTACTCGATAATGTACTGTACGCATAACATTGGAGATTTCTAACAAGTTATCTGCAATAGATAACGAAGAAGCTGCGTTTGTTTTCATACGTTTTTTAATACGTATTTTCAAAATATAAACTTTCACTTCAACTATTAAACGTTGCATTAATGAAGCTTGTTTATAAATTTGAGTTCGTTCAGCGTAACGCATATAGTTATCCAACACACTAGTAGTAATATCACCATTAACAACTAAATTATTTAAAGTATCGTTTTCAACCTCAAATGCAATTTTTTGCAGTCGCTGCAATTCTTTGATATTCTCATCTTCATTTTCCACAGTACGTAAAAATGCAAGTTTTTCATGGTATTCTTTAATTACTGTTCCATAATGAAAACTAGATTCTAAAGTTGAATTTTTATTTAATGACTCTATTACCTTTTCTAAAATAAAGATTCTTGCATGCTTATAGTTCATCCCTGTATCTTTAGGTTTCGGTGCAGATGGTGTAAATAATGGTAATAAGAATTGTGCTATTACTAAACTAATAATGACCATACCAGATGCAACAAATAGTAAATCATCCCTAAAAGCAAAAGAATGATGATTTGCCAACATATATGGCAAAGTTAAAGCAATAGCTAATGAGATAGTCCCATGTACACCACAAAGAGACATTATAAATGCATAGACCCCTCTTTTTGGTGGTGTTTCTGTGTTGGTTTGATTATTTTCATTATCCGACATCATTTTTTGGAAAGGACTCACTGGTAAATAAAAGTAAGGGTATAAAACGAACACCCATAAAAATCTAAAGACATAAATCGCTAGTGCTATTAAAACAGTAACAATAATTAAAAATAATAAATTATGCGGTTCATTTTCTATAATACGACCTACCACTTCAGGAATTAAATAACCTAAAATAGCAAACACAAAGCCATTCAATGCATAGCCGATAATATTCCACGTATGGTTATAACTCATTTGCAAACGTGTACGTGCTTGTGAGATACGATCTCTTTCAAAGCCATGAACCAAACCAGCTACAACCGCGGCAATAATACCTGAAGCATGGAACATTTCTGCTATAAGATATGTGACAAACGGTGTTAATAATTGAATAAAAGTAAACATGTTAACATTTTCAATGCCTCGTCGTGTTAAAGATACTCTTGCTCGTACTAAAACCACACCGATAATAAGCCCTACGATAAATCCTCCGATAGATGATATTAAAAACTGTTCTATCGCGTTAGCCACTGAAAAAGTTCCAGTAATAAGAGCTGCTACAGCAATTTTAAAAGATATGATACCAGCTGCATCATTTAAAAGTGATTCACCTTCTAAAATTGTCATAGAACCTTTAGGTAATACTTTCCCTTTCGTTATAGCTTGCACAGCTACTGCATCGGTAGGACATAAAATGGCTGCTAAAGCAAACGCTGCTGCCATTGGTAACTCAGGCCATATCCAATGAACAAACAGACCTACTACTATAACTGTTGTCACTACTAAACCCAATGCCATCATTAAAACTGGCTTAATATACCTTCTTAAATGTACGCGAGATACTTGTACACCTTCTACAAATAATAATGGAGCAATTAATGCAACCATAAAAAGTTCTGAATCAAAATTAAAGTCTACAGGTACAGGTGTAATATATAACAACATACCTAAAATTATTTGAATGAAGGCTAAAGGAACTTTTGATAAAAATATATGTACAAATGAACTTAAAATGACGACTACTATAAAAATAAGCAGTGTCTCAAATATTTGCATAGTTTCACCTCTCATCGTTTGAACTTTACTATTATAATTGCTGAGGTTGAAACAAATAACGCATAATATACATGTCACACAAGCGCTTACGCTATCATCTCATTTTAAATGCTACAATGAGCAAACGTTGCCCATCGATTATTAATTCACACAATTACAAATATATATTATTTTATCATTTTTTTAGGGAATGGAACAGAAATCGAATTTTATTAATAAGATTCCTCTCCCCACAGCGACAAGGATGACTGGTATAAAAAACATGAGTTAAGGTACATTACAGTTCAGTTAGCTACTGGCAATATAAAATGAAGATGACGATTTAGTTATTCCCTTTCCTCTTGTTATAGAACGTAGACAAAAACCAAGGTGATAGTTCATCTAAAACTTTCATATATTATTGGCAGTGATTTGGGCCAACTCCTGCGGGAATAGCAAGAGCCGAAGACTACAGGCTGAGGCAGTGCCCGCGGAAAGCGTGCACAAAAAAACTGCCAATAAAATGTTGAGACTTTGGCAGTAATATAGAAAACATGATCCATCATTGACCCCTCAATATTCCATCACATTATTTAACCTAAATATTTAATAAAAAAAGTGCATCTCATTCCGCCTACCTTGTCAGCACAGGAGGAAAAGATACACATCTTCATATAACAAAATTAATATTCGTCTTCTTCATAGGCTTTTTTACGTAATTGTTCACGCTCTTTAGCACGCTTTTTCAGCTGTTCAAAATTATTTTGATCATCATTTGAACTTAACAATATGTTCGTTTGTCTCATACCATCTTTTTTACGATACATATAAGCCCCCGTACGATATGCAGCTCGTGAAATTAAATGTCCTCCAACAGGAGAAGTTAAATTAATAAATACCAAGGCTAAAATCATACGTACACTTAAATATCCTTGCGCAGAGATGAAATAAATAATAACTCCGACTAACGTCAATAACACTGACAAAGTAGAACTTTTAGTAGCCGCATGACTACGTAAAAAGACATCCTGAAATTTGATTAAGCCAATGGCACTAATAAGTGCAATAACACTTCCTAAAAACATGATAATGGCAGCACATAAATTAACGATTTCGCTTGTTGTTTGCATTAAATACGTGCCCCCCTTCAATAAATCTAGAAATAGAGACTGTACTTACAAATGAGATAATGGCAATTAATAATATAGAATCTAAGAATGAAAACGTACCATAAATAACGCTTAAACCACCTACTATAGACATGAGTATTGCACTGGCAGCATCAAATGCAACAACTCGATCAGCAGTGGTAGGTCCCTTGATTAATCTAAACAAAGTGAGCAGTAACGCGATCCCAAAGACAATAATGGAACTTGTAATGAAAAAATTGGTTAGTGAATCAATCATTCTGCCACCTCCAATATTAGACCTTCATATTGTCTAATACTTTTTAATAACTTTTGACGTTCTTTGTCTGACACATCAATTGCATGAATAAAGAATTTTTGTTTTTCTTTTGAAATACGAATAACAGTAGAGCCAGGTGTAATAATGATAAGTATTGTTAAAAATGATACTTCCCAATCACTATCTAAAGTCGTTTCATACGTAACAAGACCTGGATTCATATCTTTTGTTTTAAACAAAATATAATTAATGTTGGTCATACTTGATGTAATCAATTGATATAAATACACAAATAAAAATTTAATTGCCACCCAAACTTTTTTCAAGTAAAACTGTTGGCCAAAAAAGCGATGTAATATATAAATAACAATTAGACCAATTAAATAACCTGCGAAGAAGGTAGAAATATTAAAAGAGTCTTCATCTTGAAATAGAACCCATAAAAACGCAATGACAACATTTAACACTACTTGTCTCATAGATTATTTCTCCTCCTTCAGCAAATGTGGATTAACTGCTTTTTCATATGCTTGGTCATCCATATTTAAATGTGTCGCATTTTCTGTCACTTTAAATAAAATAGGTGCTGCTAAACCAATAGCAATGACCACAGCGACAAGCATCCCTATTAAACTTTTACGATAGAATGGAATACGTTTAAACAATACTTGTTCACCTTTTTCACTACTTCCTAAATACATTGTAAAGTATATTCTGAATAAGCTAAACATCGCTATTAAACTTGTAATAATCATTAACGTTAAACCGATATAATTACCATTTTCTACAGCACCTTGGAAAATCAATAATTTCCCAGGAAATCCACTAAAAGGTGGCACGCCTCCGATAGCTAGAATTAATACAATAAAAGCGACACCAAAAAATGGCTCTTGTTTAGCTAAACCAGATAAATATTGGTAGTTTCTATGTCCAGTTATATATACTAAACTTCCTATAATAAAGAAGAGTAAAGTTTTCACAACAATATCATTTGTTAAGTAAAATATGGCGCCATTCACACCCGCAAAAGTATGTGTACCCAAACCTAATATGATAAATCCAATCGATAAAATAACTTGATAGGCAGCAATTTTTTTAATATCTTTATAAGCCATTACTCCAAATGCTCCAATAAGCATAGTAACACAAGCTAAAAAGACCATTAATGAATGCGTTACATCATCTTGTTCATTAAATATTAAAGTAAAGAAACGAATCAATGCATAAGCGCCAACTTTAGTCATTAATGCAGCAAATAATGCTGCTAATTCAGTATTTAATACCGCATAAGCTTTTGGCAACCACATAAAGAGGACTAATGCTGCTTTAGAACCAAATGCCACTAAAAAGACCATCGAAATTATGACTACGGCACGTTGATCTTGAACTTCACCAATACGTTGTGCAACATGTGCAAAGTTAAGTGTTCCAGTTAACTTATACAATAACCCTATACCTAACAATAACATCCACGATCCGACAATGTTCAGCACGACATAGATAATTGCTGCTCGTAGTTGTTCTACCGACTGTCCTAATGTAATTAAAACGAATGAAGACAATAACATTACTTCAAACATGACATAGATGTTGAATAAATCAGCAGTTAAAAAAGAGCCAATAACTCCTACAGTTAAGAATAAAATAAAACTGGGAAGATAGAAGCGTATCGCACGTTTTTCAGCTCTACCAAAGCCATAAGCAATTATTAATGTGACTACGAAACTTGATGTAGTAACCATTAATAAACTTAAAGAATCTCCGACAAACTGAATACCATACGGTGCTTGCCATCCACCAAAATCCAATTTGATAGGTTTCCCCTGCATTACATGTATTAGTAAGAATAACGAGACGAGCGTAGAGACCGCCATCGTACCTATCGCAAAAATTCGTGATAACAAACTATTATTACGAATGAAGACCAAGATTAAACCACAAAGTGCTGGAAGCAGTAATGGTAGTATTAATAAATTACTCATTATTTTCGTCATCTCCTCTCAGCACATCAATTTCATCTTCTTTAGTAACTCGGAAGGTTCTGTATACAAGTACAAGCAAGAATGCTGTCATCGCAAAGCCAATGACAATAGCCGTTAAGACAATCGCTTGTAACAAAGGGTCAACAAAATTTTGGTTAGCAGTTCCAATTAATGGTTCAGTCTTGTTTTTACCATAACTACCCATACTCATAATGATTAAATTACCAGCATGCGTATAAATAGAAATACCAATAACGATACGTATTAAATTGACTGATAAAATCATATACGTTCCTATAAATATTAAGAAGCCAATTACTAATAATAAAATTAAATTCATGAGCGACCACCACTAATTGACAGCATTACGGTAACAATGACTCCCACAACTGAGAGTACTATTCCCGCTTCAAACAATGTCACAGTTGTTAAATGCAATTCACCCATTAATGGTACATTGACGTATGCATCTGTTTGGTAAAGGAACGGTTTACCAAAAAACATAGGTACAATTGCTGTTACCATTGATAATAATGAGCCGACAATAATCATTATTTTAAAATCAACAGGCAGGGAGACTAATACTTGTTTCACATCGAAGGCTAGAAACATTAGTAAAAATGCTGAACTAAGAACCAGTCCTCCAATAAAGCCACCACCTGGATTATTATGTCCCGCTAAAAACAGATAAAATCCAAATGTTAAAAGAATAAAGACCACAATTTTAGTTATTGTGCGTAAGACAACATCATTCTCTTTCATCTTGTCCCCTCCGATCTTTAAAGTTTAATAATGTGTAGATACCTAAGCCGACAATAATCAATACCATACCTTCAAATAACGTATCAAATGCTCTGAAATCTCCCAATATAGAATTAACTATATTTTTACCGCCAGATAATTCATAAGCATTGTGATAGAACGTTGATATCGTTGATATTGATGTGCCATGTTGTGCGATAAAGACTAATATTACTACTGTTATGGCCATGATTAGTGATACGACTATTTTCATTAATTCACGTTTTTTATGTACTTTTGCTCTAGGTACGTTTGGTAAACGTGAAAAGCTGACAATAAAGAGTATCGTTGTTATCGTTTCTACCACTAATTGCGTTAATGCTAAATCTGGTGCTTTCATTAAAATGAAGAATATTGTAACACAATACCCTATAATTCCATTCAGAATAACCATTGTTAGACGTTGTCTGATAAACACTAAAGCAATTCCCAACACATAAACAACAATCAACGTAACAACTTCTAGCGGTCCAAATTCCCCTACTTTTACTTGATGTACTTCAGGGAAGCCAACACGAATAATGGCATACAAGACAAGTACCGCAAAGATAATAAGTGTCATAATAATGTATTGATTTAAACGGTTATTCATTAGTACACGTATACTATAACCTGAATAACGTTCAAATTGTTTATAAGAATTGTCATAAAACTCTGTAATAGATTTCACTTTGAAATTACGTGCAAATTTAGCCCAATTTATTTTCAATCCTGCGATAATCCCCACTAATATGACAACAACACTTAGTATAAGTGGTAAATTCACGCCGTGCCATTGGGCAATATGCGGAGCAAATTGATCAACTTTTTCACCAATGGTAGTACTTCTTAAAGCCGGTAAGACTAAATGGTCACCGAAAAGATTCGGGACAAAGAAAATAACAGGCAATAAGAGCGTCATTAGTAATGATGGTAATGTAAATTTCAATGGTTCATGTGGTTTAGCAACTTCTAGTTTCGCCTCACTATAATTGCCCCAAAAGACTTCCTTAATCATATAAACCACATAAATCATCGTAAATACACTTGCTAAGCCACCTAATAGATCAATAATTAAAGTTAATACTATATTAAACTGTGGCAATTCATGTGCGCTAAGCAAACCATCAAAAAACATCTCTTTACTTAAGAAACCATTTAAAAACGGAATGCCCGCCATAGATAATGCTGACAGCAACATGACAAAATGAACTTTCGGAAATACTTTGCGCATTCCTGATAATTGTCGAATATCACGTGTTCCTGTTTCATGGTCAATAATGCCCACACCCATAAATAACGCACCTTTATACAATGCGTGATTTAATAAATGGAACAATGCAGCAAAAAGTAACATTGCATATTTAGCTGATAATTCATCTGATGTATGTTGAGCATAACCACCACCTAAACCTACCATCGACATAATCATACCGAGTTGGCTGATGGTTGAATAAGCTAATATTGCTTTTAAGTCATATTGTCTAAGTGCATTTATAGCCCCATAAATCATTGTAATTAACCCAACAAAAGTCACACTATAAATATAAAAATCACTAAGTCCAAGAACAGGTGTAAATCTAAAGAGTAAAAAGATACCTGCTTTCACCATTGTTGCCGAGTGCAAGTAGGCACTGACTGGTGTAGGTGCCGCCATCGCTTTCGGTAACCATACATGGAATGGAAATTGCGCTGACTTGGTAAAAGCACCTATTAACACTAGGATAATAATTGGTATAAACAATGGATGGTTAGCTATTTTATCACTTTGATCAAGAATATCTGTAATCGTATTTGTGCCAGTAATGTTGTAAATCATAACGAATCCTACTAATAATGCCAAACCACCTAAGACTGTAATTACAAATGATTGTATAGCACCATACTGACTATCTTCTTTATCGTACCAATAAGAAATAAGTAAAAATGATGACACACTTGTTAATTCCCAGAACACATATAATAAAATTGTATTATTAGAAGTAACAACACCTATCATACTGAACATAAAAAGTAATAAGTATATATAAAAACGCGGTAAATGATCATGTTCTTTAGACAGATACTGTGTCGCATAATAGAAGACGGCTACTCCAATGCCTGAAATTAATATGCCAAAAAGTAAACTTAAACCGTCAAGTCTAAATGCCAAGTCAATATCTATAGCTTGCAACCAAGGTATATTGACCATCGTCATTTGTCCTTCCACTACTCGTGGAATTTGCCACAAAAAGTATACTAAAGCTAGAACTGGAGCTATTAAAGCTATTTGTCCTGCAAATCTACTTAATTTGACATGTGTCATTGTTAAAGACACAAGTATCGTAATAGCTAATATAATACATAATAGGTATATCAGACTCATCGACTTCCTCCTTTACATTTATAAATTTAACGCGATTGTCGTCTTACTTGCATTCCTTGAAATACCTATGAATTTCATCGTTTCATAAGTGGTCTGATGCCCTAAATATTTTTGAATAATAGAAATAGAGATTCCAGACTGATAGGCGTGATAAGCAAACGTCTTACGCAAAGTTGTTAATCCTATATGTAACATCCCCAACTCTTCTGCAGCAGCATGGATAATGCGATACGCTTGTTGTCTAGATAAACCTTTTTGAGTTCTATTGGATTGAAATAACAAATCACCCGTATTTAACTGTTCCATAGTGATGTATTGTCGTAATTCGCGTTGTAGTTCTTCTGGAATCATAATATTAATATTTGATGCATGTGATTCTACCCAAAATGATTTAATAGTTTTATTTTTATCCATCACGTCACACACGGTTAAATTTAATAATTCAGATAATCTAATGCCTGTGTGTATTGCGAATTTAAATAATAAATAATCTCTATATGACTTTCGTTGCAACACTTTATACATCAATTTTATATCTCCAATATCTCTAATTGGGTCCACCTGGTTCATCTTCACACCTCTTAACTTTAAAATGTTTCTTATTCAATAATAAATGATAAATAAGTAACATAAAAGCATTTTACACAAATTTCTTAAAATTTTTATAGCCATTTGCTTTTATCACTTCGATATTTTTAATAGAAGGAGGTGTTAAGCAATGAATGGAATTAATCAATTAACAGTAACATTTTCTCGTAGCTTTGCTGGACCTGATGGGAAAGTGAAAAATTTCTCTCGTCGTTTTGCCAATATAAATCCACAGGCAACTACAGAACAAATCAAAGCCTTTAAAGTTGCGCTTGAAAATATGCTTGGAGAACAGTTTACTACTATAGAATTAAACAAAAGCGAAATCGTTCATTAAGGAGGCACCATAATGTCAAAAACATTAGAATTAGTATTTACAGATGTACTTAATAAAACGTTAAAACTACAAATTCCTAAAGTGGAACGTAAACTAACAGAAGTACAAGTCAAAGAAAACATGGAAAAAATAGTTGATTTGGATATTTTGAGAATTTCGAAAAGCCAACCTGTGAAAGTACATGCTGCCTATTTGATAGACAAAACAATTACTACAATTTTTGAAACGTTAGACGCTAAACACTAACCATTTTCTAGTAACTTTACATTATATGACTATCTAATTAGCACTATATATACACATAGTTGCTAACTGTCTAAAAAATAAAAATCGCCCCCTCAGCTTAAGTGCTTTAGGGGCGATGTCACTGTGACATTTTAATGTATATTTGACATCTAGTTAATTATTTAACGGACGAATTCTGACTGTATCACCAAAAAATATTTTTTTCTTGCCTAATTTTTTACATAATGCATATTGTTCATACACTTCTTCAACGCGTGCTAAATTTTTGTATGATCTTTTAGGGTTCAATACTTCAATAAATTGTTGTGGTCTTAGTTGTTGATTGCTCCCAGCACCAATAAAAAAAGTTTCTTCGTCTAACAGACGAATGATAGAAAGTTGCTTCAATTTAGTTAGTCACTCACTTTTAAATTCTAAAATCATTCACTTTTACAAACATATCTGCTATAACTCATGTATCAATATCATGAATTTTACATTTATATCGTATATACTCATCATATCATATAACAAAAGAATAAACTGACATTATCAATATCAAAATTTTAGAGAAAGCGTGATTATTTTGTTTTTATTATTTATTTTAGGGTTAGTTGCTGGTATGGTAGTACCTTTTCAAACTTCCATCAACTCACGATTGAGCATGTATACCCGTTCATCATTTTATGCTTCGACGATTTCATTCGCTACGGGAATGTTATTTTTAATTCTTATCAATATTATCGTTAATCCTCATGTCTTTACAGCTGATTTCTATGCAAACCAAAGCTTAAGCTATGTTTGGTTTGTCGGTGGTATAATAGGTGTTATTTTTTTAACAGGAAACTTACTCCTCTTACCTAGATTAGGTGCATCTTTAACGGTAGTAATGACTATTGCAGGTCAAATTATTATGGGAGTACTTATTGATACTTTTGGTTGGTTTGGCGCAAATCACGAACCTTTTACTGTAGTGAAATCATTAGGCATTATCATATTATTTATAGGGATATTGTTAATGAATTATACTCGTAAAACACAAGAACGCCGTGTAACACCCGTTTCTTTTTATCTTTGGCTAATTATTGGCTTTATCTTTGGTTTTGGCCCTCCGATACAAACTACAATTAATAGTAGTTTAGGACAACAATTACATTCTCCAGTAATGGCAGCCTTTGTTTCCTTTACTATCCTCTCAATTTTATTATTTATCTTCACTTTGATATTTAAAAAATCATTAAAAATAACAACTTATAACCCGACACAAGGCAAACTTAAACCGCTTTATTTTATTGGTGGTATTCTTGGTGTCGTATTTGTTACGACAAACATTATATTGATGCCACATCTTGGCGCTGCTGTTACTACCATAGTAGTTATGTTAGGCCAGATGATTATGGGCATTATTATCGATCATTTTGGTTTGTTTGGAACACCTACTAATAAAGTAACATTACGAAAAATTATCGGTATTATAGCATTGATGCTTGGTATTATCTTATTACGATTTTTCTAATCAGCAGTTACAATTTATAATTACATATAGTGACAGAGATTTAGTTACAGTTAATAATTATCATTTTTTGAACTTAAAACGTTAAAATATCTACTATATATTAATAATATTTCAATTACTCATTTAATTTACACAACATTGTAAAACATTTGTAATTAAAATAAAGTTGAATTTATTACTCATTGAGCGTAATATAACTTTGGTAGTATCAAATAATCAATTTAACAATAAATTTTAATTAACTATTGTTGGTGTTTGAATTGTTTTCATTTTCAATGATCAACTTGTAATTATAGAAAAGTGAAACACCTTGTTTTAGAATTAATTTTTTTAAAATACAACGACTCTAAATTAGTTTATAGTCAAATTAATTTTGATAAATTTAAAAGCAAATTATGCTAAAAAATGTCTTTAATATATTTAAAACGGGTAAAATAGACTACGATGCATTTGTATTAATGTTAACCATTAATTAATGAAATATGCATTAAATACTTAGTAATATTACAAAGTATTTAAAAAATTCGCCAATCGGCCAATTTAAGTTTTAAATTATACTGTAATGGGAAAAATTAGTTTAGAGCAATAAAATATATTTAAATTTTTGCTTATAAACTAATTGAATTAATAAAATAAATCATTACGCCCACTCTTAAACAGTTTTTAGTTTACTTTCTATTTTTATTTAGTTATAATAAACTAAATAATTATGGTTTTAATATATTTTACACAAATAAATTTAGACTAAAATTATCATAATAAAGTAGGTTTAACTTTCGTTTTAGATAAAAGTTATACAAATTATAAAATTTAATTTGTATCATGATTGGGCTGGCAAAACAGGGAGGAATATAAAAGATGGCGATCACAAAAATAAATGATTGTTTCGAGTTATTGGCTATGGTGACATATGCAGACAAATTAAAAGGTATTATTAAAAAAGAATTCTCAGTGAGCTTTGAAGAATTCGCAGTACTTACTTACATCAGTGAGCATGAAAGTGAAGAGTACTATTTAAAAGATATAATTAATCATTTAAATTACAAACAACCGCAAGTGGTAAAAGCAGTTAAAAATTTATCACAAGAAGATTACTTCGATAAAAAACGTAATGAACACGATGAAAGAACTGTATTAATTTTAGTTAACAAAAAACAACGTGATAAAATTAATGAGTTATTAGAACGTGTTAATAAACGTATTAAAGAAGCTAATGACAATAAAGAAGTCTAAATCATTTTAATTTTATATTCATAAAAAGAATCTGCAACACCAAAGGTGCTGCAGATTCTTTTTAATGTATTTAATAATACAGTTTAAACGTTGACTTGTGCTTATTCATTTCCATGTGTAATTTACTCCCCTTAATATCTACATACTCACACTTTCACTGATTCCACAAACAAATTGAAGGCTGTTAAAAAATGTAATGGTTCCTCAATATGTGGAGCATGTCCAGATTCAGCGAATAATTTTACAGTGATATTAAGATTATTAGATGCGAAATTTTCCGTATAGTCATGATTAATGAGCGGATCATTTTTCCCGTTAATAATCAAGGTGGGTACTGTTGTCTCTCCCATAATTTCTTCATTATCTAAAGTTGGAAAAGTCATCATTGCTCGTGTAGCAGTTGCGCTGCATTCAGGTTTTTGTCGTGCATAAATTCTTTGCTTCTGTACCCACTTTTTGGCGCTCTCACGGGCAGTGTACATATACGGGAATAAAATAATCAAAGCTTCTTCCTTATCAAAACCAATTATTTCTTCTTCGTGTTCAAACATTAACTTATTGAGACCATGAATACCATTTGTATAGTCAAATGAAATTAACGTTAACGTGCGGACACAATTTTGATAGCGATCTGCAAAACCTTTAGCAATAATCGCGCCCATGTCATGACCAATCACATGGGCATCAAATAAATTTAATCGTTCCTTTAAGATTTTTAAATCTTCAATATGATCATCTAATGTAAAAGTTGTTGGTTTTGATGAGTATCCATGACCAACTACATCATATGTGATTACTTTATAATTGTGTTTCAATTCATTTTTTAGATTACAAAATGCTGCCATATTCCCATCTAAGGCATGGATTAAAATTACAGGAATTCCTTGACCCTCAATTGTGTAAGCTATCTCATTGTCATCATTAACTAATATTTTATTCATTTGGGTCACCTCCCCTTACAAGTAACATATACCCACTATGTAAAATGTTATTCCATTATGGACCCTATTAATTTCATAAAAATATCATATTGAGAACAAATTGTTTTCTTGATTTTTTTATATAATAAGAAAAGTGAAGCAACAATCATCTCCATCTGATTGCTACTTCACTTTGAAATCGAGCTATAAATTAATTGTAAGTTCCACGATAAACGTGATGTTTTGTTGCTGTTTTCAACGTACATTTTATAATGTTAATTTCTGGAAGAAATACGAATAGTGTAATAAATAATTACAATTAGTAATAAAATCCAAATAATGATAGATACAATTTGCGCAATACCAGGGTTCGTAATCATAGCATCTACTGTTTTTTGACATAACAGCAAACCTATACCTGTAAACTCTAAACGTTTGAAATAAATTCCGGTAATACTAAAAATGATACCTACAAAGAAAATAAATTGATGTGCATAAATTGATACCGCAACGATACTAAAATTAACATTAAATGCATGGATAACAACTAATACTAATGATACTGCTGCAATGGCGAGACCGATATACATTTCTAATTTATTACTATACAAATAGTTTTTATGACTTATCCTAATATAAATCACAATTGAAATAGGTAAAATAACCAAACAATAAAAAATAGATAGTCCTGAAGCTGCTTGGAACGGTACATATTGTTTATCATATAAATAAGAAATTACGATAAAATTTAAAATGAAAAATACAATAGGATTTAACTGTAAAGTAAATAAATTACGTTGAATCGTCAATATAATTTCAGCTGGTGATTTTCCTCTATACTCAATATAATCTTGATTTTGTTCTTCAGATTTTCTAAAATCTTTTTTTAACTTTTCTTTTATGTCATCGATTAAATTAGGAGAAAGTCCTTTATGAGTAAAATAATCATTGATATTTTCTACTAATACTTTGTCATTGACTCTCATTATAGTCTCCTTTTCTCTTCTACTATTACAATGCTTATTAAACATACCTTTATGCCAATTATCATATTAACTCAGCTATATGGTGTCCAGTGACGTATTAATAACATTGTATCAATAAAACAACCGACAAGTATAGACTTGTCGGTTTATTTTTCACTAAGTATGACATTGACGATTAGCTTAAGTCAATACGATATAATTTAATATCTTTATCATCTGGTGATGTAGTAGTAAATTGATATGATAAATTGTCGTCTTGGATATAACCTATGTTACCTGTAACATCATTGTAATGTTCACGAGCAGAAGCCTTATTACTTACTTCTTTTTTCACTTCATTAAAAGATGGTCCATTGGGTTCATTATAAACCATTGACGCACGTAAAATTTTACCTTTACCTTTTTTACCGTCTGCAGTGACAATTAATACACCATTATCTTTTTTAAATTCATAATAATGTTCATCACCATCAGGACTGTATGAATATAGTGGTTTTTTATTATTTTCTAATACAGTTTCGATAGATGCTCCTAATTCTGCACCTTCGAGTTCCTGATCACCTTGCTCTAATTGTTCAACACTTTGAATAGAGTTACCTGAAGCTGCCTCAACATTTGTAGCACTAAAACCTGATAATGTAAGACCTGAAACTAATAAAGCAGCAAATAACTTTTTCATCAGCACTCTCTCCTTTTTCAACCTATTTTGTGCTTAACCACATTATAATATACATGTTACGAAAACAACAGAGATATTACAAAATGATTTCAATTATTACTAATAAAAGATATATATAAGTGTAATACTATAATATCTCTACACAAAACGATTGATAAAAGGTTTGACTGTTTTTAAAAATGCTTCTTTTTCTTCAATAAAAGGATATAAACCTGAGTGTTGGAAAACTTCAAATTCACTGTTCGTAATATAATCTGCTACTTCTTTAGCTTCAACTACTGTAGTCCGTTCACCATGTTGTCCAACTATAATTTGGACAGGTACTTGAACTTGAGCTAAAAAGTTTCTAATATTATTAAAATTAAAAGAAGCCTCAACTGACTGACGTTCCGCTGTTGTAGTAAAAGCCAGTGTATTTTCCATTTGTTTTAACACCTTTTGTGCTTTTTTCTTATCGTAATATAATTGATTCGCTAAAAATTTGTGCTGTTTTTCTTCATCCCAATTACGAATTGTTTCAGCATATTTTTGATACAAACGCTCACTTGGCGATTTATCTTCTAACATCGTAGGATTCACCATAGTTACAGACGTCACTAATTCAGGATATTTTGATGCTAATTCAGCACTCACAGAGGCACCCATTTCATGTCCAATAAGTGCACAACTTTTGATGTATAACGCGTCTAATAATTGTTTGATGTCGCTACCATAGTCCGAAAAGCTAATATGTTTAGGTTTATCAGAGTACCCATGACCTCGCAAATCTATAAGTACAATTTGATAGTCCCTACTCAGTTGTTTTTCCAGTTCTTTAAAAACTGTAAAATTTTCTAATGCCGTGTGAATCATCACAATAGCATGCCCTTCTCCACTCGTATCGTAATTAAGTGCAACGCCGTCTTGTGTAGTAAATAAATTCATATCAGTTTTGTCCTTTCTGCTTCATCGGTAAAATTGTTAACAATTCTTCTAATGTTGTAATCGTAAAGTCTACTTCTTCTGGTAATGGTTCAATCTCTGCATCTTCATCTTTAAACCAAACACTTATCATTCCCATTGCTCTTGCAGGTGCGACGTCGTTCAATGGATCGTCTCCTACATACATAGTCTCTTCTGGTTTAGTATCTAACTTTTCTAAAATATCTTCAAAAATTTTGGGATGTGGTTTACGCACGCCAACAGTTTGTGACGTCGACATATAATTGATGACGTGTTCTATTCCAAGGGCGTGTAGGCGGTATTGCTTGATCTTTGATTTACCGTTAGCAATGACACCAGTAATATAATTATACTGGTTAAGTCGTTCTAACGTGTATAAAGTATCGTAATACGGAAATACATAGCGATAAAAATGCATTTCAAAATCATGAAATAAATCTTTCCACGTCAGTCTATCTACATGAAAATCTTTAATAATCGCTTTGTATAACTCCGGTTTATCATGATCTTCGTCATCATCTAATGCTATAAATTTATTTTTGAAATCTATTGCCTGTATATTGACTAAATAATCATGAAATCGCTCATATTGTTCTTCTATAAATTTTTCTCGTGATTTTTTTCTATCTAATAAAGTACCTTCTAAATCAAATACAACTGCTTTAATATTTGATAAATCCATACGCTACCTTCTTCTTTATTTTTTATACTTAATTTAATGTTTTAGGTTGAGTTATCATTAAATAAAATAACACAGGAATGCCGATAATGGCTATAATGATACTCGCTGGGATTTGATATGTTTGTAAAATTATCCCTCCAACACCATCTGCGATTAACATAGTAGTACCACCAATTAACATGTTTAAAGTCAGTTGTTTACTTAATGTATACTTAAAATAATAACGACGAATAAGTTGTGGTATGACCATACCAATAAAACCAATAATTCCTACAAAGGCAATAATAATCGCTGTCATAATTGATGCTAATAACAGCACACCATACGTTAATTGCTGAGCGTTCAATCCTAGCCCTTGCGCATGTAAGTCGCCAAGTCGCAATAATTTAATTTTAGGCATCATACTATATAACACCACAATACAACAAATTAAGATTATAGCAATATATATTACCTCTCTATATTCTGCTGCTGAAAAGCCCCCAAACATATAATTAACAATATTATTCATTTTATCTTGATTAAATAAAATCATCATATATAATAAAGCATTAAATAACGCGCCAATCATAATACCTGATAAAATAAGTGATTTCATAGGGTAGCCTTTAGACATCATTGTAGTTATCACAATGACTAAAAGTAATGTGATCAAACTAAATAATATAGAAAACAGAGGGAGCATAATAAAACCTGCACCGAGTACAACTGCTAATCCTGAACCAAAAGTAGCACCACTGGCCAAGCCTAACGTATAACTGTCAGCTAATGGATTATTTAATATAGTTTGAAACATTTGTCCTGCAACTGTTAACCCAATACCGGCAAAAAGCGCCTCTAAAACTCTAGGCAAGCGCACTTCAACAAAAATTGCATGTTGCATCGCAGGCGTCAAGCCCCACATGCCCCAACTTAGATTGACTAACACGGCACATAATAGAGTGCCGAGCCATACATATATCGCCCCATTACGCATCATTTTCTTGCCACGCTTTCGCCTCAAATTTGTTCTTTATTTTACCATATCATCATCACACAAAACTAACTACAATAAATTCACTTCTATGCAAAAAATCCTTATCGTCAAAATTAGCGATAAGGATTTTTATTTAGTTATATATCGCATCTCTTAGTGCCTTCAAACCTTCATCAATACGAGGTCCTGGTCTTGATATTTCATCACCATTCACTGTCGTTACTTGATCATATTGAACGGCCTGAATGTGGTTAAAGCCACCGCGTTGCTTAACACTTTCTTGGTATTTTTCCTTGCTAATGCCCATCGTACCTATCATGACATCAGGATTTTGTTTAATGACTTCTTCTTTACTTACCTTTTGCCATCCCTCTTTCGAAGCAAAGCTATTTTTGGCATGCAACTGTGTCAGCATATCATTAAAAAATGTATTTTTGCCGGCTGTAAAAATTTCTGGTTCAGAAGATACTTCCATAAAAACATTAGGTTGTTGTTTAGTGTCTGGCACTGATTCGACAACTTTTTTTATATTTCCTTTGGTTTCGTCTATTAATTTCTTAGCCGCTTGCTCTTTGTTTGTTAACTTGCCAATATTTTCAAAAGTATCGTACATCTCAGATATTGATTGGGCATCTTTTACATAAACAACTTTTATATCATTTTGTTTTAAGCTGCTAAGTACTTTACCATTCATGCCTTTTTGACTTTCGTGCGCTAAAATTAAATCTGGTTTAGCTTTCATTAATGCTTCTTTATTTAACTTCATAGCATCAAACTGTTGCTTGTTTTTTACGTCTTTAGGGAAATCATCTACTGTAGACACCCCTATAATTTGTTTACCTAAACCTAACTCATATAAAATTTCAGTATTACTTGGCATAAGTGAAATGATACGGTCATAAGACTGCTTGTCATTATTTTTACTATTTTGTTGTTCATTTTGACCACATCCAGCTAATACTATGATAGCTACAAATAGTGCCACAAATAATTGGTATTTTTTCATGACTTAGTTCTCCTAATTTATTTCAACTTTAATTCAATCTGCAATTGTTATATTGAATTGTCATTTAACGTATAAAATATTCATCTAAAAATGTATATCTATGTGGTTGCTTACTATTAAAATAAACTTTTCCAAAATTATCTAAAAGTGCATGAAATTCGTTCGCATCTTGTACTTCAAAATCTGACGGCAATACAATATGCTGTTTAAACTTACGATAATTTGTCGTATTGGGATAGCCTAATTTGTAATAAATACGTCGAGTATAGCTATCAGGAATAAATTGCACCTCTCCAAAGACATAAACTAATAACACATCTGCCGTTTCTTCACCAATCCCTTTATGTCCAAGTAATACGGCTCTTAAATCTTGTTGATAATGTGATTTGATTGCTTGATAATCAAAGTTAAAAATCTCAAACCATGACAAGACTGTTTGCAGAGTTCGTGCTTTATTTTTATAAAAGCCACTCGGTCTGATTAATGTTTGTAATTGCTCATCTGTGAGTCGAAGCAAGGTTTTAGGTTGTAAGTCGGTAGCATCTTTCAATTGTTCAATCGCACGCGCGGCATTATTCCAATTGGTATTTTGGACCAAAATAGCACCTATGATTATTTCAATTGAGCTCTGTGCTGGCCACCAGCCCTGTGGACCCATATGTGCATATAACGTTTGATACAATGTTTTTGTGTCTAACATGTCTCCACCTACTAGTTATCAGACTGAATAAGAGTCAGTGCTTGATTAACATTATAGTACTCGCTCGCACCACTTTGTTTATGCACTGACTCTTTCAAAAATTATTACTTACATTGATTCTGGTGCGTTGACACCTACTAAATGTAATGCATTGTGTAGTGTAATTCTTACCGCTTCTATTAAAGCAACTAAAGCAGTTGTTTTAGCAACATCGTCCGTTAACACTTTTTCAGCATTATAAAATTTATGGAAATGTGCTGCTAAATCTTGGATATAGTTGGTAATGCGATGAGGGGCTCTATGTGCCGCCGCACTTTCAATTGTCGGTTCAAATTCCGCTACTTTTTTCAATAATTCTATTGCCTTGTCATTCGTAATTAAATTAAAGTCTGCATCTGTCGTTGGTGTGATACCTCTTTCTTGCGCTTGTTTTAAAATAGAACAAATACGAGCATGAGCATATTGTGCATAGTACACTGGATTATCTTGAGATTCTTGTTTAGCTAACTCCATATCAAAATCAAAGTGTGTATCTGGACTTCTCATCGTTAAGAAATAACGTGCCGCATCTACACCTACTTCGTCCATAATTTCACGTAACGTAATAGCATTACCAGTACGTTTACTCATTTTCACTTCTTCGCCATCTTGCATTAAACGTACCATTTGCATAATTTGAATTTCTAAACGGTCGCTATCAACACCAAATGTTTCTAGTGAAGCTTTTAAACGATTGATATAACCATGATGGTCTGCACCAAAAAGATTAATCAAAGTATCGTTACCACGTTGAACTTTATCAAAGTGATATGCAATATCTGGTAAAAAGTATGTGTAATTTCCATCTTTCTTAATAAGTACACGATCTTTGTCATCTTTAAAATCAGTTGTTCTTAACCATGTCGCACCATCTTGTTCGTAAGTGTAGCCTAGCTCATTCATTTTATTTAATACTTCTGTAATTTCGCCTTGTTCATATAGCGTTGTTTCACTAAACCAACTATCAAAATGCGTATTAAAATCAGCTAAATCAGTACGTAATTTTTCCATTTCATAATCTACACCAAGTTTTCTGAACGTTTTAACACGTTCTTCATCTGATAATGAGCGTAATTCAGGTTGTTTTTCAGCTAAAGTACGCCCAATATTAATAATATCTTTACCATGATATCCGTCATCTGGCATAGTATGCGTAGTATCTCCTAATGCTTCAAAATAACGTGCTTCAATAGAACGCGCTAAATTCGTAATTTGATTCCCAGCATCATTGATATAATATTCTCTTGTTACATCATAACCTGCAGCCGCTAAAATGTTAGACAGCGTATCGCCTACAGCAGCATTTCTTGCATGTCCGATATGTAAATCTCCTGTAGGATTAGCAGAAACATACTCTACAATTATTTTGCCTTTATCATGCGATTCAGCACTTCCAAATTTATCGCCTTTATTCAATGCCTCTGCAATTACAGCTGTCAAATAAGAATTATCTAAATAAAAATTGATAAAACCTGGACCAGCAATCGCTACTTCTTTAACATTGGCTTTCGTCGCATCTAAATTGTCGACGATTGCTTGTGCGATATCACGTGGATTTCGTTTAGCTATTTTTGTTAAAACCATTGCGATATTTGACGAATAATCACCATGTGCTGTGTCTTTAGGGATTTCTATTTTAATTTCAGGAATATTTGCTGCTTCAGTTAGTTCAGCTTTTACAATACTGGCTTTAATTTCAGCTACTAATGTATGCTTCACTTTATCGATTATGTTCATTGCTTTTTCTCCTTATAACTTATTTCATATTGATATGTGCCCATTTTTTCGTCTTCTTGTAACAAATCATAATGTACTTTAACTTTACCACCATCATCAGTTACAAAATGTAAAATAGAGTGTGTATGAACAGTTAATGGAATACGGCCACCATTAATTTCATACAATGTAATTGTATCTTCCCCTTCTACAAAATGAAGGTTCATATTTATATCACCTTTACGGATAATTTTCACGCCAGCTTGTTCAATTTTCACAGTTACATTGACAGTAGCATCTTCTATCGTTTCTTTATATCGAATAAAATCTGCTTGTCGCTTTTGCCATGTACCTTCTGTTTTAAATGAAAATTTTTGTTTATCGTCGTGTTGTTTGACAACTTGCTTTGTATGAATAAATACATTGTTTTCCAATGTTCATTTCACCCTAATCTTTAAAATAATACACATAATTATAGCATAATTATGCCTTACATCACAGGTAAGAAATTAGCATTATCCTATAGCAGTAGCAAGTACAAATTTGCATAAAATTTTACATATGATATTAACATGCACAGTTCATATTCACTAATTGTATTAATCACCATAGTAATAAGGCTGGAACATACTAAATGTCCCAGCCTCGCTGCTCGTAACTATCCTTCTGTTGACAATGCTTTATGCAATTCCTCAGCCGAATTGTGCCACATTTCCTCATTATGTTGCTCTAAAAATGCTTTTAAAATGTTTTTATTAGTATCGCCTATATGATCAATAATAATTTCTCGTTTCATTGATTTATCCATCATATTCACATGTTCTGGCATACTTTTATAACCTCGACGGATGCTTTTATTAACTAATAAGTAACATGCTGTCACGCCTGCATAATAAGGTCCATTTTCACCACGTTCCGTAGTTACCCAACATAACCAGTATGGTTTAGCGTCCTCACCTTCAACAATTTCTTTATCGTTAATCCACTTAACACCCTTTTCAACACTAGCACGTGCATGCATACCACCAATATCTATAAAAGCTTCTTGATTTTGTACATCTATAAAAACTGGTGCAATGTTATCTAAACTAATAGAACCTATGTTAGTACCTTTATGTCCATCCAATGGATCGTTTTTAATAATGTTAAACTTAAATCCTTTATTTTCAGACACTAGCACCACACCTCCTTCTAAATCATTCAATCATTTCTAACTTCCATATTAAATTATATATTTCACTGTCACAATAACTTAGTTTAATTCGTTCAGCAAACTAATAATCGCATTACGCACTTGATCATCTTCTACATTCACGAGTAATTCTTTCGGATAATATAATTTATAATCCTCTCTTTGTATACCGGTAATACTCGAAATAATTAACGATTGGTTACTAATTTCTCTAATTGAACCATTACGTCTCAATATATGAATAGGTTGGCGATTGGAACCTGGTCGATCATAGTCATATGGTAAATCACTAAATGATTCACTTACGAAATAATAATTAGGGTCTATATCTGCCTGAATAAATAAATCTGTTAACTCAGTAATGGTAATAATTGAACCATCAAACGGCATATGCTTAAATAAATCACGATTAATAAATCGTCGAGCTAAATCACTTAAAATAGTATCCGCTTCATGTACCCATGCTTTTAAATAGTACAAGACGACTACTTCGTCTAAGTCTATATATTGTTCTATCGTCATCGTTTCCTCGAAGAACGGTACGAAATCAGTTGGATACATTTTAAATTGATATCCTTCGTTGTAGAGTTGCTTTGCACGTTTTAAACAATTATTCAATAATACCTCTCCACCACGACTTACTGGATGAAAATATATTTGCCAATACATTTGATAACGACTCATAATAAAGTTTTCTACTGCATGCATACCACTTTCTTTAATAAGTACTTCTTCCTTCGAAGGACGCATTAAACGTAAAATACGCTCCATATCAAATTGACCGTACGATACACCAGTAAAATAAGCATCTCTTTGCAAATAATCCATTCTATCAGCATCAATTTGTGATGATATCATTGAGATGACTAATTTATTACTATGCGATTTGTTTATCACATTAGCCACTTCTTCAGGAAATGTCGGTGCTACACGCTGCAACACTTCATTTACTTCAGTTGGTCCAGTAATAATAGCTTGTGTAAAAGCTTCGTGGTCAGTATTAAATATTTTTTCAAAGCTATGTGAGAAAGGACCATGACCTAAATCATGTAATAATGCGGCACACAACGCTAATGGTCTATCATCATCATTCCATGCTTCACGACCTGAAAATGATTCGTCAATAAGTCGACGCACTATTTCATATACACCTAATGAATGACCAAAACGACTATGTTCTGCAGTATGGAAAGATAAATATAATGTGCCTAGTTGCTTGATGCGTCTTAAACGTTGAAATTCTTTAGTTTTAATTAAATCCCAAATAACTTGGTCTTTAACATGTATATAGCGATGTATCGGATCTTTAAATACTTTTTCTTCAGGTAATTTTTGCGTCGCATATGTTGATTGTGTCAAAATAGTCCTCCTATTCACTAATAGCTGAAACGTCTACAGCTTTTTACGCATTAAAGCTAAATCCATAGTTTCACCATACATTACATGCTCATACGACCGAACTACTTCAAAGCCTTTATGTTTATAAAATGCCATCGCTTCATCATTTTTATTATCAACTTCTAAAAATATTTCATCATATTGATCTTTAAACTGGGCAATCCCTTGTTCTAACAAATCAGTGCCATACCCATGATGTTGTGACACTGGTGTCACATAGTGAGCTGATAAATAAAGTTCTGTCCCATAAATAAAATTCGCAAAACCTATAATTTCATCGTTAGATTCAACGACTAAAAACAATTGTGATTCCAAGCGTTTTTTTAAATGCTCTTCATTATATGAAGCAGCTAACAATTCATTAACTGTTTTAGCTGCATAAATATTCAGATATGTGTTATACCAAGCTTTTGTTGCTACATTTCTAATGCCAATAACATCATATGGTGTTGCCGTTCTTACTTTGTACATGTTGCTGTCCCCCTATGTTTGATAGGCTAATTAGTAGCTATATTATATCATAATTCCATCAGTCACCATACGTAAACTATATCGCATGTGACCTTTTATTATTTAACTACCTTTCACATATTCCAATGCATTTGCGACTATACGTATTATAGCGATTTAAATAGGAAAAGAACCGATTCTAAGCAATATATCATCGCGATTGAATCGATTCCTGTATTATATTTATATACCATATTTGTCTTTAATCTTTTAATGTTTGTTGCCATTCACGTGCTCTTTTGAAGGCATATGTGTCCTTCTCGATATCACCTGGTCGTTCCGCTGTACCGATAATATAACCATTGAGTTGACCACCTAAAAAGCCCAAACTGTATTTCATTTGCGCAATACATGGTTTTGCTTTTACTTGAGGACAGTCACCCCCAACAACAATAAGTCTAAAGTCTTTAGTTGCCATTTGTTGTTTAAAATCTGCATAACGCGGGTCCAACAAACTTTCTGACCAGTGATCAATAAAGCTTTTCATAGAAGCAGACACACTATACCAATAAATAGGTGAAGCAAATATCACTGTGTCACTCGCTAATACTTGATCAATAATAGTTGCATAATCATCTTCATAATGATTAATCTCAGTGTCTTCATGACGTAAATCTCTGACAGGATTCAATTGATATGTCGTTAAATCTATCCAATTATATTCATGTCCCTCTAATGCTAATTGCGTCAACTGCGCGGTGTTCCCTTTTGGACGACTCCCTCCAAATAATACTGTAATCATTAGTTTCTCCTTCTATACAATTCTTTTTGCTTAGTGCTTTAGGGCTATTACTCTATTACTCTATATAGGAAATATTTGATCAATTTCTGCAATTTCATCATCTGTTAACTTAACTTCTGTTGTTGTTAAGTTATCAACAACTTGGACTGCACGTTTAGCACCTGGTAAGACTACATCAAGTGATGGACGAGTTAAATAAAATGCTAATACAATGTGTGCAACATCAACACGATGATTGTCTGCAATACTTCTTAATTTATTGACTTTTTCTAAGTTTTCTTTAAATTTGTCACCTTGAAACTCTGGATTTTCTGCACGTAAATCATCAAAAGTTGTATTTTCGTTATACTTACCTGCAAGTATGCCTGAAGCTAATGGGAAGTATGGAATAAAAGTAATTTGATTTGCTGCAGTATACTCAAGCACTTTTTCATTCTCTCTATTTAATAAATTATATTCCATTTGCACAACATCAACGTCACCATTTTTATTAGCCTCTTTCAATTGTGTTAACGAAAAATTGGATACGCCTATCGCTTTAATCTTGCCTTCATCTTTCAGTTCTTTTAATGCTGCAACAGCCTCGTCTTTAGCTGTGTCATCATCTGGAAAATGAATGTAGTATAAGTCAATATAATCTAACTGCAAGCGTTTAAGACTATCCTCTACTTGTTGTTTTAAAAACTTAGGATCATTAGAAAAATGCACATCGCCATTATCATCGAAATAATGTGCACCCTTGGTAGCAATCACAAATTCATCTCTTGGAAATTCTTTTAATGCCTCACCAACTAATTCTTCTGATCGTTCAGGGCCATAGATATACGCAGTATCTAATAAATTAATACCATTTCGAATCGCTGTTCTCACAACTTCTTTACCTTGTTCTTCATCTAAATCATTATATAAATTATGTCCACCTACTGCATTCGTGCCTAGTGCGACAGGAAATACATAGACATCTGATTTTCCAAGTCTTACTTGTTCCGTCATAACTTATTATCTCCTTTTTTTGATTACTATTACCTTTTTTAAGACATTGTAACCATTTATATTAATAGTTTAATTAGTTTACATTTTTTTAATACATACTACTTTTATATAGTTAGATTATTTACATACAGTTAATATTGTAAATTCTTTTATAATATATTCACAATATTATGATAACATTTCACAAATTTAATGCTATAGTTTGACACACTTTTTCTTATAAAAATCCATAATTTCATATATATATATTAAAAAAAACTATATGCACTTTGGTCAAAGTGCATATAGCCTGATCTATGTATGTTATTTTTTCTTTGCTAATTTTTCTTTAAGCTTACGATCTTGTTCTTCTTTACGACGCTTTCGTTCTTCGTTACGTTTTCTCAATCGTTCTTCTTCTTCTGGATCACGTGGTTTTTGTAAATGCTTCGTTACTTTTTCCATTAATTCTTCTTCAGTTAAAGCTGCCAGTGGCCTATTATTGATAAAGGCAAATGTTTTACGCCGTCCGGGACCACAATATGATTGACAACCAATTTCTATTTCAGCTTGCGGATCTAATTTTGACAGCTTGTTTTCTAAAGATTTACAATCAACGCCTTGGCAGTCATCACAAATTAAAAACTTATTGTGCACATTCACCCCACCTTTCATTTTCTAAATAATATAAAATGCGCACAGTTACTTGATGCATTATTGATGCTTAAGTAACACAACTTGATAGATAGCATTTAGTTATCATAACTTTAATTATTGTACGCTTTCTCATAATAATTTCAAGTCTTTCAATACGAAAAACTAAAACGACTGAAACACAAATAATGTTCCAGCCGTTTATCATATATTATTCTCTTTTATGTCCACCATAAATCTGGAGCAGGTTGATTAATGTTTACTGAAGTTAAATTAGCAACTGCTTTTTGAAAACCTTCTTCTATCGACATAATCGGATCTTCATGTTCAATACTAATTACATAATCATAACCATAAGTACGGAGCGCACTAATCATCTCACTCCAAACTTGTGGCGAATGACCATAACCTACAGTTCTAAAAGTCCAAGCACGAGTTGCCACTTCACTATACGGTTGCATATCTGTTAAACCATACATATTAACATTATCTTGATCTATATAAGTATCTTTAGCATGGAAATGATGTATAGCATTTGCTCTACCTAAAATTTTAATTGCTGCTACTGGGTCAATGCCTTGCCACCATAAATGACTCGGGTCTAAATTGGCACCTATAGACTCATTAGTAGCTTCGCGCAATTTGAGTAATGTATGAGGTGTATGTACTGAAAAACCTGCATGTAATTCAATACCTATCTTTACATCATGTGCTTGCGCAATTTCTGCTACTTCTTTCCAATAAGGTATTAATTTCTCTTTCCATTGCCATGTGTATATATCACTATATGCAGTTGGCCAAGGTGTTACTGGCCAATTAGGGTGCTTTGCATCATCATCTGAGCCAGGAACTCCAGAGAATGTATTCACTACCGGGACATTGAGCAATGACGCTAATTTAATAGTTTTCACTAATGTCTCATGGGCTAAGTCTGCTTCTGTTTGATTCGGAGACACACCATTGTCATGACAACTGAAAGCGCTAATAGTTAATCCGCGGTTATGGATGGCCGCTAAAAAACTGTCACGTTCCGTTTCGCTTGCCAATAATGCATCAACATCACAAAAATGATTACCTGGATTGCCTCCAGTTCCGATTTCCACTGCAGTCACACCTGCAGCCGCAACATAATCTAACATTTCTTCAAATGACTTATCTTGGAATAATACTGTAAAAACACCTATTTTCATCTTGCATTCCTCCTATTCCATTACTATACTGTGACCTGTTTCACTACTGCGATAAATTGCATCGATAAGCTGATTAACAGTTTGTGCTTCTTCAGGTTGTACTACTAATGTATCTAGACCTAAACAACTATCTACAAAATTACGCGCCTGTTGTTGAGCTGCTTTATGTTCATCATGAGGCGCATCTGCACTTTCCGTAACAAATGTGCCGTATTTGGGTGTGTACGTTTCAAAAGGATAAACATTTAAGCCACCTTGCTCTCCCGAAATACTTATATGCATTTGATCTGCTTTGACATTTGCAGACCATGAACATTCAAAATGCATCGTTGCTCCATTATCAAAGGTAATAAAACTAGTGACGTGATCATCGACATCAAACGTTTCGTGATTTATTGCGCCCCATTCATTCAGTTGATTCGGCATTTTGCTTAAATTATTATACGTTTTGCTTAACACTTCTACCGGTTTGACTTCGCCTAAAAGCCATAATGATAAATCTAAAAAGTGACAACCGTAATCTATAAGACTACCGCCACCTTGTAATTCTTTATTCGTGAAGACTCCCCAACCCGGTACTTTTCGTCTACGTAGCGCTTGTACACGAATAACTAAAGGCTTACCGACAGCACCTGCTTCTACCGCTAATTTTGAACGTATCGCTGCTTCGGTATAACGATAATGATAAGCAATAGATAACAATTTATTGTGTTTACTCGCAGCTGCAACCATATCCTCACATTCTGTTGGTGTCATGGCCATCGGTTTTTCACATAACACATGGACTCCTGCTTGTAATGCGGCAATACTAATTTCCGCATGAAATTTATTCGGCGTACAAATTGTAACAGCGTCCACATATGGAAATACGTCATTATAATCAGTACATACATGTGGAATGTGATGCTGTTCAGCTATAGACTCCGCTAACTCTTGGTTAACATCATGGACTGCGACCAATTCTACTCTATCGCTCATTTCTGTAAATGCAGGTATATGTCTACCTTGGGCAATACCACCGACACCAATAATTCCGATTTTTAATTTATCCACGTCAAGTGCCTCCTAGAATTATTTTTTTGTAATATGTTCTAATGGTTGAGCATTACCATAATCATGCTTTGGTGTCGCCTGGGGTTGCGCCCATTTCACAGCATTGCGAATCACTTGTTGTACATAATTATTATAATAAGTTGGATAAGTTTCATGGCCTGGTCGGAAATAGAATATTTTACCGTTTCCGCGCTTAAACGTCGCTCCACTTCTAAAAACTTCTCCACCTTCAAACCAGCTAATAAATATCGTTTCATCAGGCGCTGGAATATCAAAATGCTCTCCATACATTTCTTCTTTATCTAATTCAAAATACGACGGTAATCCAGTCGTAATTGGGTGTGTCGGATCAATAACCCATAAGCGCTCTCTATCATCTGCTTCACGCCATTTTAAATCACAAGTTGTGCCCATAAGTGTTTTGAATATTTTTGAAAAATGTCCTGAGTGTAACACAATAAGTCCCATACCATTAAGAACATGTGCTTTTACACGATCGACAATTGCATCGTCAACTTCATCATGGGCTTTGTGTCCCCACCAAATTAAGACATCCGTTTGTGCTAATACTGACTCTGTCAAACCATGTTCTGGTTGGTCTAACGTTGCTGTTGTCACCTTATGCTCATCTGTTAAAAATTGGGCAATGGCTTGATGAATCCCTTCAGGATAAACTTGACGTACCTGTTCATTCTCTTGTTCATGACGATATTCATTCCATACTGTTACTTTCATTTAATCACTCCTCAACTGAAATTTACTTATTGAAATACACTGCTTGACCACTTTGTGCAGATTGATAAATAGCTTCTAAAATTTGAGTAACAACTAGTGCTTCTTGTGGGTCAACTACTGGTTTTGTATCATTCAATATCGCATCAATCCAAGCTCGTGCCTCTACTTCTGCTTCATCTTCATCTTCGCCTTCATAAAAAGCAACACCTTCATTATCTAATGCAATATGCTTCGTATAGAGTTTGCCCATGTCTTCTCCGTGAATACGTAAGCCATCTTTCATATCAGCACCACCTTCAGTACCTGATAATGCACATTTTGCTTCGTCTTCATCTAAAGTGTTCAATGCCCAACTTGATTCTAAAATGATAGTAGCTCCATTAGTCATCTTAATATAACCAAATGCAGAATCTTCGACTGTAAATGCTTCAGGGTCCCAAGAATCCCAAGCATTAGCTGCATTTGCTTTTTGTCCTAGCTTATGAAAAGTTGATCCCATAACCGATTCCGGTTCATAATTATCCATCATCCATAAAGTCAAATCTAAAGCATGTGTTCCAATATCGATGAGTGGTCCTCCACCTTGTTGTTGCTCATCTAAAAATACTCCCCAAGTTGGTACAGCACGACGGCGAATAGCTTGTGCCTTACCTAAATAAATTTCTCCTAAATCACCACGTTACGTCACTTGACGTAAATACTGACTATCTGTTCTAAAACGGTTTTGATAACCAATTGTCAGCTTTTTGTTATTTCGTTTCGCAGCAGCAATCATATCTTTGGCCTCTGCAGTCGTTTTGGCCATTGGTTTCTCACACATCACATGTTTACCAGCGTCCAATGCTGCAACTGTTATATCTCTATGTGAACTATTCGGAGTACAAACATGAATAACATCAATAGAATTATCTGCTAATAGTTCACGATAATCTGTATAAACACGTGCTTCTTCACTGCCATAGTTATTAGCTGCATCTGTTGCGCGCGCTTGTTCAAGGTCACAAAAAGCTGTTAACCTCACTTCGTCAATAGCTTGTAGACTAGGTAAATGTTTACCATTTGCAATACCACCACAACCAATAATACCAACATTCAATTTCATGTATCTCATCCTTTCACCCTTTTAAGGAAGCGTTTTCATTTTAAGTTATTAAAAAACACAAATGACAATCATTTATGTTGCTATAAAATATTATGTTTGCATTAATCGTAATATAAAAGCTTCATATGACCAATAATTTTGACGTATTTAGAATTTATGTATTAATATTAGAATATATTTCCAAGTAGCGAAAAATTTTCCATGTTAGGTGTGAAATAATCTTTTATGATACTCGATCCTCTGATTAACAAACATTATGATGCTTTAAACGACAACGACTTACATATCATTAACGTTATTCATCAACATATTGACGAAATGGTAACAATGAAAATTCAAGATTTAAGTCACCTTACGCACACATCTATCTCAACCATTCATCGACTAGTAAAAAAATTAGGATTTGAAGGCTACAGTGATTTTAAATTTCATATTAAAATGGAACAACAACAAGCTGTACCCAAGCAACTGGTACATGCACATGCCGTTATGGAGGATGTCCAACGTACTGTGGAACATTTAGAAATGTTAGATTATACAGTGTTAAATCAACGTATTGATCAAGCTGAAATTATTTATATTTTTGGTACAGGCATGGCGCAACAAAATGTCGCCCGAGATGCCCAACGCCATATGCTCTCCATTTCCAAACGTGTTATTATCTTGAATGATGAAAGTGAATTGTTGTTAGCAATCGATCAAATGCGCGATACCGACTTACTTTTTATTATTTCGCTATCAGGCGCAACAAAACATATTGAATATCCAGTACAATTATTAAAAACACGCAACTTACCATACGTATCTATTACAACATTACAAGATAACTTTATAGCACAACATGCTATTTTTAACATTTATGTGAGCACTACGCCAATTACTTTTTTCAACCATAAACAATATTATAGCTTTACACCCTATTATGTAATTTTTGATTATATCGTGCGTACGTACCATGATTATAAAATTGCTCAAGATACATAAAAATGAGCTTGTTAGGTCAAAAGTAGTTGGTTTGATCTAGCAAGCTCATTTCAGTATATTCTATTACTTTTTAGTTTACGTGTTTAGACAATGTTTTATCGTCTACTATTGCCCATGATAAACATTAAATTCTAAAGGAATAACTTCATGTGATTTCCACTCTTTATAGATATGCTTTTTATTACTATCACTATTTATAATACTAATACCACAATCTCCACCGCCAGCGCCGGATGTTTTAGCGGCCCCGCCATGCTTTTCTGCAATTTCACATAGTGTTTTTAAATGTGGCGTTTCAATATCAATCGTCGCTTCATTATCCATTTGTTGAATGATTTTACGATTATGACGAATCATTTGTTGTACACCTTTAATATGGTTAGTTTTAAACGCATGTATGAGTTTTTCCACACAGGTATGAGATTGCTCTAAAAACTTGCCATAAAAAGTCGGATCTGCTTTTAGCCTTTTCACTTCACTCACTAAATGATGTGATGAAGCAGGCGAACCTGTCCATCCAATTAACACTTCCATATTTTCTGGTGCTTGCAATGGCTCAATATGTAACCCTGGCCAGTTTTTATTTAACACCTCATTGACAGAAGTATCTTCAATTTGTTGCATCACCCATTCGTGATCAAAAGTGCTATAGGCTAACCAACCTGTATACACACTCACTGCAATATCGCCACATGAACTTAGGCTTTGTAATTTCATATTAGCAATGACTGCTAATTTATAAATATATAAATTAGACAATTGCATATCATAAAACTCATTTAATGCTTTTATCACAGAAACTAAAACTGCTGCACTCGAACCTAGTCCATATTTATGACCAGATGCATCATCTAAATTACTATCAATAGTTAAATTAAAATGCTTTAAACTAATATCGTTACTACGTACATATTGCTCAAATACCTCAATCGCAGTAATTACATATTTTAGTTGTTTCGCAGCATGTAAATCTGACACTGCAATTTTGTCTTCTCGTCGCTGAAATGTCACTGGTTCATGATGTAATGTTTTAGAATGTATCGTACCTTGTGTTGCTAACGATGTTGTATCTTCAATAGAAGCTGTCACAAAACGATCTACTGCAATCAATACAGACTTATAGCCAGGTTCTGTAACTGCGTATTCTCCTGCAATATAGAGCTTTCCTGGTGCTTTTACTTGAATCATTTTATCTCTTCCTTATTCTATAATTTCTACTCCTGAACGCGTGATGTCACTTGCGATGATTTGGTGTGGTTCGAAATGTTGGTGTAATTGTTCAATTACATGAGCTTGATTATGTTTTTCCACTAAAATTTTAACATTAGGTCCTGCATCCATTGTGAAATAACATGGATAGCCTAATTCACGGCATTGATGAACCACTTCCATAGCTTGATAGCTTTCAGGCACTAAGTAAGTAAACGGGGGTTGCGCACCTAAATTGGTTGCATGCATTCGTAAGCCATTGGCTTCAATGACTTCACCAAGACCCTTAAAGTCCTTGCGTGATATCGCTTCTTTAACAGCTGCTATATCTTCATCTACATGGTCTAACCAATATTTATAAAACCTTGATGTATCACGTGTTAATGACATACCTGCACGGCTTGATACTTTTTTGGATTTATTATTGATAACAACAAAAATCATCGCTAGGTCATCTTCCCAACGATCGGCATCAATAGGAAAACTATATGATGTTGTATCATCGTACCCTTTTTCCCATTCAACGAAGCCTCCAAATATGCTACGAGATGCTGAACCTGAACCTCTACGCGCTAAACGCGACAGCTCTTTATCAGACCAACCTAATTGTAACGCTTCATTACATGCTGACGCTAAAGCTGCATACGCACTAGCAGATGAGGCTAAACCAGCTGCAGTAGGTACAAAATTTTCACTTTCAATATAGCTATACAAAGTAGTATTCGTCTTTGCTCTCAACATATCCATAAATCGAGTGATTTTTTTACTTTCTGCCACATTAACAGTTTCGCCATTTAACACTAAAGTATCCTCTGTATAAGATTCACTAAATGTCACTTTCGTTTCAGTATAAAACCGCTCTAGAGATACTGATAAACTATTATTCATGGGTAAAATTAAATCTTCATCTGCTTTTCCCCAATATTTTATCAATGCAATATTTGTATGTGCGCGTGCTTTACCGCTTTTAACCACCTTGTTAACCTCCTAAATTTTCAATCCATGTATGCTGCGCTCCAAGCTTTTGAGCGCTTTGTTCAATTTTTTTAGCAATTTCAAGCGTTTTTGCTAGTACTATCATACTGCCACCTCTACCACTGCCAGTCAGCTTACCTGCAACCGCGCCTAGCTTGTTGCTTTCTTCTAAAATTGTTTCAATTTTTTCATGACTTACAGTTAATAGTTTCAAATATTTTTGACACCAGTTAAATGCAGGTGCTAATTTTTCAAATTGGTGTTGTTCAATAGCGTTACGTGCATCATAAACTAGTTTACCAATTTCTTTAATATATTGCAGATATTTTTCCTCAGAAGCACACAATCTATGAACATCTTCTACAGATTGTTTGGTTGAACCTAAAATACCGGTATCAATAACAACCATATAGCCATCTAGGTCTAATGGCTTTAATGTCGTAACACTACCTTGTTTGAACCATACAGGTTTGTTTGACACAATGGTTTGGGCATCTATACCACTTGGTTTGCCATGTGCAATTTGTTCAGACCAATTCGTTTCTGCAATTAACGTTTCATCAGAAAGTGGTTGCTTGATAAAATCATAACTCGCACGTACAAATGCAACCGCAAAAGCAGCACTTGAACCTACCCCTCTTGAAGGTGGCAAATTTGTTTCAGTTGTTATTTTAATTGGTTGTGTCACGTTATGACGTTCAATAAATCTTGAAACCACTGCCTTTAAATGTTCTGGTGCTTCCGCTAGCGAGCCTCTGTAGACATCACTATCAATTTCTGAAGTTGCATGTTGTTCTAGTGAAACTATTGTTGCCTTTACTTTTCCAGAAGTAAATGGAATGGCAATTGCTGGTTGACCAAAAGTAACTGCATGCTCACCAATTAATATCACTTTTCCATTTGCTTCCCCATATCCATATTGTGCCATTTTCTCAATCACCTTTAGATTATTGTTAATTTTCATTCAGTATTTCTCTTTTACTACAGTTCTACTAGGAAGCATGTTTGAAATTTCCACTCCATAAACAGCATTGAATTAGCAGCACTATGGTTGTCTTTGGTGAAAATCAATACTCACTCATCCAAAATTAACACCTGCTACTAATTCATAACCATACTTCTCCATTATAATGCGCAATTATATTATATTCAAAAAGTTACGCTATTTTCTGGTTTTTTATTTTTCAGAAATACTACACTTTTACTATATTACTTTTTTAATTTCTATAATTCAACAAAAAGAAAAAGGTACACTAAACAATCGTGTCCAGTGTACCTTACTATAGCACCGTTTAAGTTAATTTTATTAAAATTACAAAATAATCTTATATATCCATTCGATTATTTAATTTTTCATTACGTGCAATCATTTTGTCAAAGTAGCCATCATAACGTTCCCATTCTGTTTCAGTAATGGGTTCCATATTTAAACGGGCACCTAAATCTTTCATTGCATATAACAATTGGAACATTACGTCTTGGACTGTGATTTCTCTATTCAACAAAGTCTCAAGTGATGCCATATAGTTTGGCTCAATATTAGGATATTTAAATTTTGTTGATTCGCCTTTCAATGCGCGTTCATAAAATGTTTTCATCATTTCAGCGCGTTCAGCTCCAGAACCTTCGACACACAAATAAATTTGTACAGCTATTCCACCACGTACGCGACGTTGTGAAATGCCAGCAAATTTTTTGCCGTTAATACTCAAATCAAATTTACCTGGACAATAAGATTGCGTTATTTCGTGTGTTTCAATTTCTACACCTTCATCTTCGAACATCTTAGCAATCAATAAATACATAACTGTAAAAGCTTCATCTATTGTAGTTTCAGTTTTACCTTTAAATATTAATGAAATATTCAAAATGCCTTGGTCTAAAACTACACCCAGACCACCTGAATTTCTCACAATCGCATTATAACCTTGTTCCTCAGTTAAAAATCTAATGCCATCATGCAAATAAGGTAGTCGTGAATCATGAATTCCTAAAATAACGGTATGCTGATGTACCCACGTACGTACCACATTTGGTGAATCATCATTACCTACACTTTCACAAAAAGTATCATCAAACGCAAAAGATTGCATTGGCGCTAAACCAGAAGAATGATCAATATAACGCCAATCTATACTATTAAAATATTTACTTGCTAAGTCCATTATTGTAGTGCTTGAGCTGCAGTAATGATTGAAAGATTATAAACGTCTTCAGTTGAACAGCCTCGAGATAAGTCATTAACTGGAGAGTTTAAACCTTGTAAAACAGGTCCAACTGCATCAAATCCACCTAAACGTTGTGCAATTTTATAACCAATATTACCCGCTTCTAAACTTGGGAAAATAAAGACATTTGCATCGCCTTGAATTTGAGCACCTGGTGCTTTTTTCTTCGCAACTTCAGGAACAATCGCTGCGTCAAATTGGAATTCGCCATCAACGATAACATCTTCTAATTGTGCTTCAGCAATTTTTTCTTGTGCTTGTTCAACAGCAGTTGAAACTTTTTCAACATCATCTGATTTAGCAGAACCTTTAGTTGAGAAGCTTAACATTGCTACACGTGGTGACATACCAAATGATTGTGCTGATTTTGCACTCTCTACAGCAATTTCAGCTAAATCTTGTGCTTCTAATGTAGGATTAATTGCACAGTCACCAAAAATATACTGTTGATCATCTTTAATCATAAAGAAGATACCAGATGTTTTAGATACTCCAGGCTTTGTCTTGATGATTTGTAATGCAGGTCTAACTGTATCACCCGTAGAATGTGCAGCCCCACTCACTAGACCTTGAGCTTTACCAGTGTATACAAGCATAGTACCGAAATAGTTCACGTTTTGTAACATTTCTTGTGCTTGTTCTTCAGTTGCTTTACCTTTACGACGTTCTACAAATGCTTCTACTAATTCTTGTTTTAAGTCACTTGTTGCTGGATCGATTAATTCTATTTGAGCAATGTCGAAACCTTTATCTGCTGCTAAAGCTTTTACATTTGCTTCATTTCCTAATAATACTGGTGTCACATAATCTGTTGCTTGTAATTCTACCGCAGCAGCTAACACACGCTCATCTTCACCTTCTGGCAGAACGATTCTGACATTTTTCCCTGAAAGTTTTTCTTGTAATACATCTAATAAAGACATAATAGCCTCCTTGAATTTTTGAGTATAGTTTATAGTGATTTTCCTTTGTCATTATACGTTATTTTGCGATAGAATTCCATGTCACCAATTTGTAAACATTTACTTATGTTATCAAGATACCTTTATGATAGAATTTTCAGTGAGGTATTAAGTATTTTATAAAGGAGCGATTTAAATGCCACAAGCACCTGAAACATTAGATGGATGGTACAGTTTACATTTATTTTATGCAATAGATTGGACTACATTACGTCTATTACCATCTGAAGAACGTCAAGCGATGGTAGATGAATTACAATCTTTTTTAACAACACACGAAGCAGCACGTACAAATAATGTAGGCGACCATGCGCTTTATAATATTACTGGTCAAAAAGCAGACCTATTACTATGGGTACTACGCCCTGAATTAAAAATGTTAAATGCTATTGAAAATGACTTTAATAAATTAAAAATAGCAGATTATTTAATTCCAACTTATTCATATGTTTCCATCATTGAACTTGGTAATTATTTAGCTGGTAAATCTGATGAAGATCCATATGAAAACCCACATATTAAACCACGTTTATATCCAGAACTACCACATGCCGAGTACATTTGCTTCTATCCTATGGATAAACGTCGTAACGAAACATATAACTGGTATATGTTGCCATTAGAAAAACGTCAAGAGTTAATGTATGCACATGGTAAAATCGGCCGTCAATACGCAGGTAAAATCAAACAATTTATTACTGGTTCAGTAGGATTGGATGATTACGAATGGGGCGTAACATTATTCGCAGATGACCCATTGCAATTTAAAAAAATCGTTTATGAAATGCGCTTTGATGAAACAACAGCACGCTATGGTGATTTTGGTAGCTTTTATGTTGGTCATATCCTACCGACATCTGAGCTTGCAACATTCTTTAAACTATAACAACACCACTACTGTTCGTTGTTAGCAGGCTAAACACGTAATTTTTGTACATCAAGTGTAGCGACACAATTTAACTGAGTAAATGCTCAATGTTAGGTTGGCTACACTTATGTATAAAGAAAATAGTAAAATTTCAAATATAAAAAAGCACACTTGTGAGCAAACAAGTGTGCTTTCTGTAGTGTGTCTGGGAGAACATTAATCACCACTTAATAATTAACTGCTGTTTATATTGTCGCTACTCAATATATCAGTAACAGTTAACTATTATTAGTTTATCCGAAATATAAATCGCGCAAACATAAAGTCGCAAAATACATGCTGCACAATATATTTTTTATCTTAATACGACTCCTAACAAAACAAAACATTCATTCCATGTTACAATAAACGAAATTAATCTTACTTAAAAAGCCCAACGCTAAAGAATAAACTATAACTTGGTGATGATATGACAAACATACAATACAATGAAACCTATGAAGAAAAGTTAACAAAAGATGTAATCCTCTTAGCAGGACGTATATTATTAGAATCCGGAGCGGAAGGCACACGCGTCGAAGATACTATGACACGTATTGCCAATCAGTTGGGATATCATGAAAGTAACAGTTTTGTTACTAATACAGTAATCAATTTTATGTTGCACAACGAAACTTATCCTAGAGTCTTTCGTATTAAATCTCGAGACACTAATTTATTCCGTATTTCACGTACTAATGGTGTTTCACGTAGATTAATAGCTGGTTCTCTGTCTTTAGAGGAAGCTTATACTGAATTAGAACAAATCTATACTGAACAAAGTATTCAACATGATTTAGTATTCAAATTTATTGCAGCAAGCATCGTGTCACTGAGCTTTTTATATTTACAAGATGGCAAACTCATAGACATTTTGACTGCCCTACTTGCCGGCTCATTTGGTTACTTAGTTACAGAAATACTAAGCCGTAAATTACATACACATTTTATTCCTGAATTTATGGGCGCTCTAGTTATCGGCTTTATAGCCGTCACTGGCCATAACCTTATACCAGGAGGTTCTGTTGAAACTATTATCATTGCGTCTGTTATGCCAATAGTGCCCGGAGTCTTAATTACCAATTCAATACAAGATTTGTTTGGTGGGCATATGCTGATGTTTATTACTAAGTCTTTAGAGGCTTTAGTTACAGCCTTTGGCATTGGTGCAGGTGTTGGGACAATCTTAATTATTTTTTAGGGGTGCTGATTATGTTTTGGATCTTAAATTTAATTTTTAGCTATTTAGCAGCATTATTTTTTGGTGTCATCTTTGATGTCCCCAAACGGTTATATCATACAACAGGTATCGTTGGTGCATGCGGTTGGATCGTTTACACTATCTTTTATGATACTTTAGAGTTCCATACCATTTATTCAAATTTCTTTGGCGGTTTAGCACTCGGTTTATTAAGTCATGTAATGGCCCGATATAAAAAAGAACCAGTTATTTTATTTATGGTGCCTGGCATCATCCCTCTCGTACCAGGTGGATTAGCTTTTGATGCTACTAAGAATTTAATTCTTATTCAATTTAGTAAAGCAATTAATACAATGCTAGAGGTCACATTAATCGCTGGTGCTATTGCCTTAGGCTTACTCTTTGCAGATCAAATTTCTAAACTAATCATTACTGGAACAAAACGAACGATACGCAAAATCTAAAGCCCCTATGTATTGCACCTCAATTAAAATATAATTACGCATTAAAAAGACTGTCGACAGTTGCCGACAGTCTTTTTTTAGTTATTTTGATTCTTGTGTTGACGTATTCACTATTTCATCTATATCTTTCGCGGATTGATTTAAGATCATTTGACTTAAATAATCATTATTAATACGTTTTAATTTCGGATAACGGAAAACAAAGAATCCTAATCCTATAATCGCCCATACACCTAATGCTATATATGAAGGTGTTGATAATGCCGCTGGTGAACCGGGTACTAATAATAACAATAAGAAAATAAATGATACGATTGAGCCTAAAATCGCAAAGGTCTTGTATATTGGACCATACGTATTGCTCGCTTTATTATAGCTAAATAATTTAGCCGCAGATAAACATGTAATAAAATAAGCAATTGACACGCCAGTCGATGACATATCAACAATCCACGTCAATGCCGTACGTCCTAACCATGGTGCAATTAACGTAATAGCTACTAGAAAGATAATAGCTACATATGGCGTCTTGTATCGACGGTGTAATTTACTAAATACTGTAGGCATGATACCTGAGCGCCCCATTGAAAAGAGCAAGCGACTAGAACTCATTAAAAAGCCATTCAATCCAGTAAAAATTCCCATGATAATAGCAATTGCTAAGATTGCTAAACCTATGTGACCGAACGCCTCACGTGTCACCCCACCTGTTAACCATAAATTACCATTTACGCTACTTGCATTCGTACTCAACCAACCTGTAAACAAGAGCATTACGACATAAGTTAACGCCGAAGCTAATAAACTATACACAATTAGTTTAAATGTTTTGTTAGGTGAAAAATCAAATTCTTCTGCAGTTTGTGGAATATTGTCAAAACCAACATAAGCCCACGGAGCAACTGCTACAATCATTATAATCGACGTAAACCATCCTTCTGACTTATTAGCCAGTGGCTGTAAATTGTCTAACGAAAAATTACTACCAAAAAATGAGCCGAAAAATAATAATAATACAGTTATTACTAATGCCACACAAAAATAATATTGTAACGAGCCTGACACGCTAGCTCCTTTAATTGCAATGCCCATAAATACTAATAATAATACAGATGCGATTATTATTTCAGTAATATAAACATCCCAACCTGCAATGGTATACAATTTACCTACTTCTAATACGCCAGGCATTAAAAATTTAATTAATAAGCTAAATGCTGTGGCATTTAACGCAACCACACATATGTAACCAAATGTGAGGAACCATGATGAAAAGAAACTCACATAACGTCCAAAACCTAAAAAACTAAATGCAAATGCTCCACCAGATACCGGAAAACGTTCCACTAACGCTCCATAACTGACGGCGATTAAAATCATCAACAGCGCACCTATAGTAATACCGATAGCCGCTGCTATAGGGCCAGACTGACCAATCCAGTCTCCAGGGAGTATAAATGCTCCCCAGCCAATACATGAGCCATATGCAATCGCCCATACAAATTTTTCAGAGAGATTTTGTTTCAAATCTCCCCTATCTATTTCTACATTTTTTCTACTCATTTAAAAAACTCACCTCATGGAGTGTATTATACCCATAAGACGAGCTTTTTTAACATAAAAAATTATAATTTAATTGTTGCAATGACTAACATTAACCAGCCCGCGATAAATAACAAACCACCAATAGGTGTAATAGCGCCTAGAATTTTAATTTGAGTTAACGCTAAAATATAAAGTGAACCACTGAAAAATACAATGCCTAAGAATATTAACCAGCCTGCCCAGTTTACATTAATTGAAGTTGTACCACTTAATATACCTAAAACTAATAAGCCTAGACCATGGTACATTTGGTATGTTGTAGCTTTTTCCCATACAGACATATATTTATCAGAGAGTTTTCCCTCTAAACCATGTGCGCCAAATGCACCTGTACCTACTGCCATCAAAGCATTCAAGGCACCTAAAATAATAAACACTTTCATCATTTTGCTCTCCATCCTTTTCTATTAAAAATCAAAAATAGACTCACCATTACCAATTTCATCATCCGTAGTTAATCTATTACTGTCCAAACTTGTTGGGCTAGCTTTGTGTTGTTGCATTGACTGTGACACTTTACCACCCATAGCTTTAATTTCCGCTGCAGATACTTGGTTTTTTGACTGATCACTTGGTATCTGTGTGGAGACACTAGAACTCACTTCAGATGCTAATGGATAAGACGTAGTATGTTGCTTAGTTGATGTTGTATATAACGAAGTCAAAGTATGAATTGCATACATATGCTTTTCAAACTCTGTTTCGTTACTTGCCTCTTCAGCTTGTAGTAATTCATTTTCAATAAGTTGAATCATTTTATCTTTATTCATCATTATCACTCACCTTCACACCAACGAATTGGTTGAATACCTTTAGATTTTAAATAAGCATTGGCTGTCGAATATGGTTTAGAACCAAAGAAACCTCTATACGCAGAAAGCGGACTCGGATGAGGCGCTTTAATGACTTTATGTTTTGAGGTATCGATAAGCTTAACTTTATCCTGTGCAGGCTTTCCCCATAAGATAAAAACCACATCTGAGTACTGTTCTGACACTGTTTGGATAATCTCATTGGTAAATAGCTCCCAACCAATATTTCTATGTGAATGTGCTTCACCAGCACGTACTGTCAATACAGTGTTTAATAATAAGACACCTTCTTTTGCCCAGTCTTGCAAGTGTGGTGACGTACGCTCACACCCTATATCATCTGCCAGTTCCTTGTACATATTTCTTAATGATGGTGGAAACTTAGCATTAGGCTGTACAGAAAAAGCTAAACCATGTGCTTGATTGGGTCCATGATAAGGATCCTGTCCTAAGATAACTACCTTCACTTTATCCAATGGTGTTAAATCAAATGCTTGATATATATTTTCACGCTCTGGATAAACCGTTTGCGTCGAATATTCTTGTTCTAAAAAATCATGCATAGCCTTAAAGTCATGACGTGTTGTAATATCATGAAATACCTCTGACCATTCCATACTGTTCACCTCACGCATCATCATAACATATAGCAAAAAGTTACGTTACTACAATAATACCATCATACACTATGATGAGTAAGCAATGAAATAACGATAAGTACACAAATTCAACAATTTTGCGAACCTCTCCACTTTGTTAACTTTCACAAAGAAATAGTTAACTATATTAATTGCATTACTTCTTCTCATTCGTTTATGCTAAGGACAAATGCTATCTTCATCAAGGAGTGATTCATATGTGTACAGGTTTTTCGTTATTCACTAACAAACATCATCATTACTTAGCAAGAACTATGGATTTTGCGTTTGAATTTAATAGTGTACCTATAGCCGTTCCTAGAAATTATCATTACCAATTTGATTTAGAGGAAGCGACTAAACTCAACTATGGTTTTATCGGTACGGGGGTTAAAGTAGGACGTTATCGTTTCGGCGATGGTATAAATGAACATGGACTTAGTGTCTCTAATCATTATTTTACAGGAGAAGCGAGTTACGCTACGGAGAAAGAACAAGGCTTTATTAACCTAGCCCCTGAAGAATTTATCGTCTGGGTATTAGGATTCGTTAAAGATATTGCCGACTTAAAATATAAAGCCGCTCGTCTCAATATTATGAACATTAAAAATCCAGCATTAGATGTAGTACCTCCATTACATTTCCTTATTACAGATCGACATGGCTACACTGTTGCAGTCGAACCCCATGATGGCAAATTAATTGTCAAAGACAATTACGTCAATGTACTAACAAATGCACCTAATTTAGAGTGGCACATTGAAAATTTACGTAACTATCCTTTTTTAACACCAACAAAACATCAACCCAAAGTAACGGGAAAAGTGTTAATTCGACCAATGGGCGTAGAGGGTGGCACAGCCGGACTACCTGGTGGCTATACATCTACTGAACGTTTTGTCCGTGCCTCATACTTACGTAATAATTTAGAAGATGCACAAGATGAAACTACGAATATTACAAATTGCTTTAAAGTGTTAGATGCTGTAAGTATTCCTCGTGGTGCTGTAATCGATGCACAGGAAACGCATTACACACAATATCAATTAGTGTTAGATAGTAAGACCAAAACATATTATATTAAACCTTATTATAATAATACTTTATTCCAAATCACGTTAACTGAAGCTCTGCTTTCTGCTGCTGATTTAACATATTTCCCTCTCGAAAATACTTTTTCAACAGTCTCACTAAATGACAATGACTAGGTGTCAAAATGACATCTAGTTTGTTGCCAGAGTTTAAGTATTAGTATTTTGCATATTTGCTAAACATGATATGATATAGATAAATTATTTTTGGGAGTGAACAATTTATAATGGCACTAAAAAAAACGTTAACAATTGCAGGTTCTGACACAAGTGCCGGAGCTGGTATGCAAGCTGATTTAAAAACTTTTCAAGAATGACAAACGTATGGCATAGTTGCTTTAACTTCTATCGTTACTATGGATAAGGCCACTTGGTCACATGACGTAACACCAATCCCATTTGACGTCTTTGAAAAACAACTAGAAACTGCCATTTCAATTGGACCTGACGCTGTAAAAACAGGTATGTTAGGCACGGAAGAAATCATTAAGCGTGCTGGTGAAGCTTATGTACAATCTGGTGCAGATTACTTTGTAGTTGATCCAGTAATGGTATGTAAGGGTGAAGATGAAGTACTTAACCCGGGAAATACAGATGCTATGATTGAATACCTATTACCTAAGGCAACTGTTGTAACACCTAACTTATTTGAAGCAGGACAGTTATCACAATTAGGCAAATTAACGTCTATAGCCGACATGAAAAAAGCAGCACAAATCATTCATGACCAAGGTGCACAACACGTTATCATTAAAGGTGGAAAAGCCTTAGATCAAGATAAATCATATGATTTATACTATGATGGCGAGCAGTATTATCAACTCACAACCCCTATGTTCCAACAAAGTTACAATCACGGTGCAGGATGTACATTTGCTGCCGCAACAACAGCTTACCTAGCAAATGGTAAATCACCAAAAGAAGCAGTAATCGCTGCAAAAGCATTTGTTGCTTCCGCTATTAAAAACGGTTGGAAAATGAATCAATTTGTCGGTCCAGTCGATCACGGTGCACATAACCGTGTCGAACATATCGATGTAGAAGTAACAGAAGTATAATTCATCGTCATAAAATAACTAAATAACATACACATGAATATCTCTGACTAAAAAACATCAATTTCTATTGTAAGATATAGTAATTGATGTTTTCTTTAGTTTTATGAAAATTTGTTGATTGCTGAACTACTGCCCTTCCTATATTCAATGTCATTAAGACAAACACAAGTTCTTGTTTAACTTTTATGTTTTCGAAGATCCTTATATTTGATTAACCAAATATAAATTGTACCGATTTTGAAACGTGCTGACGCCCGGGGAAATAGTATGCGTGAGAGACTACAGGCTCGAGCCATACCCCAGGCAAGCATGCACGGTCAAAATCGATTGTTTTTTAATAACAAAGTACATGTTGTATCGATTTTGTATCATGTTGATGCCCGAGGAAATAGTACGAGTGAGAGACTACAGGCTCGAACCATCCCCCTAGTCAAGCATGCACAGTCAAAATCGAATATTTAAAATGGACATTTATATCCTAATCTCATCTTAAATCACTGTTCACTATGCAACTTAACAACCCACTCCTCTTAACTTACATAATAATAAAGTCTTAGGATAAGTTAATACACAAGACTCATGCATGCGGTTATACCCTGTAATATAATAAAATTGTAGCGAACAAAGGAGGTAAGTTTCATTAGTAATCTACAAGTTAGGTTAACTAACGCTAGTATCCCAATTGTAGAAAAACGCTACAAACACATTAAAACAATAGAACATAAACTTTACATTTTAAACTTAGACGATAGTCGTAGTATAAATTGATACCCTAGCCCCATGAAAATCAAATCATATTACGATACCATATTAAGTGTAGAGAGCAAAGGAGGTATTACATCATGATTATTTATAGACAAGCTTTTGACAATGGTAATCCAATTTATGAAATTATTACTAAAACCTTCAAAACCATTACAGTAAAATGTGATGAACATTTTAGTAATAATGAATTATACAAATTACTCTCTCTACTAGAGCACGATGTTGATAACATGAAACTAAGTTATTAACACTTCACACCTTAGAACAACAAAATACTGTACCAAGACTTAAAAGATTGAACATAAAATTACTCCCCAAAAAGTATGAATAAAGTCGTATTTAAAGTACTTGCTAAGCTGTCCCCTTACGCATGATACTTTTAGACACACAACCCTAAAAACTCACTTTTAAGCGGCGATAAAGCAGTTAGATTAAAGATTGTCCCCTTTAATAACCTGGAGAGCACCTCGAGGTTTACTAACTCAATCGTCGCTTTTAGTATGTAAAAAAGGGAGTGGGACAGAAATCTGATTTTGAAAAAATGATTTCGTCGTCCCACCCCGGCAAGGATGACTAGCGTTGAAAAAAGCTTGGTTTAAAGCGCATTTTCAATGCAGTCAGCTACTGCCAATATTAAAAGAGGTTGGAACAAATCAATATTGTCCCAACCTCTTTTAATAATGCCGAAAATAAATTATACTCGTTTATCTTTCGTCCACCACAATGCTTTATCCGGATTTTCAACAAAATAATCATAATCTTCTTGATTGTCGACATTTGGATACGAACCTTTAAGTGATTTATGTGATGTACTAACATGTAATAAACCTACAACTAAAATCCCCACAATACTCATCGCCATTAAATAGTATGCTGGTGATAATGGATCGCCCGTTTTCGCTACTAAAGAAGATGCGATTAATGGCGTCGTACCACCAAATAACGAAACAGAGACGTTAAATGTTACAGCTAATGTACGATAACGAATATGTGTGTAGAACATTGTCGGTAATGAACCAGGCATCGTTGCTTCATATGTTGATAGGAAAAATCCTAAAATGAACACACCGATCACAATAAATGCAATATGTTCTAATTGCATTAGTGAGAATGCAAATACACTTGTCAATGTTAACCCGATTAACCCAATTAAAAAGACCTTTTTCTCTCCAACTTTATCAGCTAATCGTCCAAACATTAAAGCTAACGGTATCATAAATGCCATTACTAGTGTGATAATGACTGATACTGTTCCACTCTCCATTTTAATTGTACCTTGCAAATACGATGGTAAATATGACGTTACCATGTAATTTGTACAGTTGAAGAATGCCACTGCCACAAAGCAGACAATAATATCTTTATAGTAATAACGTATAATCGTATAGAAACGAATGGTGTCACGTTTTGGTTGTTTTTGAATGTCATTTTCATATACTGGTGATTCTTCTAGTTTTCTAAGTAAATAGAAACCAAAAATACCGAAGAATAATCCTAAGATAAATGGAATTCTCCAACCCCATGTTGCCATTTGCTCATCATTTAACGCATAAAATAAAATTGCTGTAATTACTGAAGCACAAATGTACCCTGATAATGTCCCAACTTCTAGGCCACTACCTAAAGTATTTCGCTTTTTATCTGGAGAAGATTCAGCTACATACACCATTGCACCTGCATATTCTCCACCGGTTGAGAATCCTTGCAAAATACGAGCAACTAATAATAATATCGGTGCACAAATTCCAATTTGATCATATGTAGGTAGTATACCTATTAACAATGTAGAAAATGCCATCATGATAATAGTTGTTGTTAATACTACTTTACGTCCGTACTTATCACCAATGATACCAAAGATAATGCCTCCTACTGGTCTCAGTAAGAACGCAATAGCGAAGGTTGCAAAAGTGAAAATTAATTTTAATTGGTCATTTTCAACTGAGCTGAAAAAGTTTTGACTAATGATGACTGCCAAGTAGGAATAAAGACCAAAATCAAACCATTCCATAGCATTGCCAAGGCCAGTAGCAAAAACAGTTTTTTTTCGCTTTCTTGGCATCGACCATGTTTATTTCGTTTTTATCAAAATCCATTGAACATGTCACTCCTTTAACATGTTATAACATTATATGTAGTTAAAATTTTTTGTCAAATTTTAACAAAATTATTTATTTAATTTTTAATAATCATACAATAGTCAGTTTTTTAGCATTTGTAATAATTATTTTTAAAATTAAGAAACGCATAACTTTATAGTTCATCGTTTTTAGTTAAGATTACTTTCTTTACCCCATTAAAGGTATTCGAAACTATAATACAGGAGTGTGACAAGTTACTAATGGTAATTTGTTCATTAATCTCAATAGGTTCAACGTATTTTATTTTAAAACTTTGCCAAGCTATTTTACGCTCAGCAATTACTAGTTCTACAACTAATTGTCCAGGTACAATATGTTGATGAATAGGATTAGGGTCGTTAACTAATATCAAATACTATTGTAACATTTCCTCAGAAACTTGCATTTATAGACCCCCATTCTATGAACTGTTGTGTTATAGATATACACAATAAATTATATTCATAAATTTCTAACACAAACGTATATTTCGTATATTTTTTTAGCTGTTTTACATTTTTACATACTAATTTTGCTTTATACTTTCTATTACACTTTAATTTATAATATTGTGTTACTTCAGTACTGACAAGCGCAATACTGTATGCTTTAAATTGTTGAAATATCTTAAAGTCTTGCCACAAGCGAGCACACAATAACGGGGGTACTTCATCTATATCACACTGTTTCACATTAACTAAGGCTTTATAGTCTGTAACAAGTTGTGTGGAAAAGTAAATAGTTTGCCATTCACTACCAACGTTCGAAAAGTATTGCATTGCCCATGCCACCTCCGATACCCATCGTAGCAATAGATTTACGCGCTGCCGTCATATAGAATAAGCGCGTCACAAGTGCAGCACCACTGGCGCCATACGGGTGACCGATTGCAATGGCTCCTCCATATTTATTTAACTGTTGCGGTGTAATATGTAACTGTTGTTGACTTGCAATTACTTGAGAAGCAAAGGCTTCGTTTAATTCTATGGCATCAATATCTTCTATAGTTAATTGTTGACGCTCCAATAATTGTTGCACTGCTGGGAATGGTCCAATACCCAACAGTTGAGGGTCGACCCCAGTTGTACGACCATCAACAAAACGTAAGCCGGTAGTATAACCGTAACGTTGTGCAGTTTTCGCCTCCATAATCAACAGCATGACTGCCCCATCATTTTTCATACAACAATTACCAACTGTAACAGTACCATCAGGCAATATTGAACGTAAGCGTGATAATTTTTTCAATGTTAATTTAGGCTTGATGCTTTCATCTAGTGCAACCTCTGCTCCTTTAACTGTTAAAGGAATTATTTCCTGGGACATAACCCCTTGTTGATGCGCTAATAGAGATTTTCTATGACTCTCATGGGCATATTTGTCTTGTGCTTCTCGCGACACATGATAAGTACGTGCCACATTTTCTGCTGCTTGAATCATAGATGGGTCTTGACCCTCTGGTGCAAAAGCAGCACGTTCATAAAATTCAGGTAATTTTGTATCATAGACGGATTGTGGTCTTTTAATTTTCCACGGTGCCCGACTTGTACTTTCGACACCACCAGCAATATAAATTTCGCCTGCGCCAGCTTGAATCATTCTACATGCATGCATGATTGCCTCCAAACCAGAACCACATTGTCTATCAAGCGTGACCCCTGGTATCGAGTGCGCTAATCCTGCTTCTAGCAATGATTTTCGTGAAATGTTACCACCATTTCCAACAACATTACCTAAAATAATATCATCCACACCGGCCAAACTATCAGAGTGTTGTAATTTAAAGTGATCATATAAAGTCATCAATAAATCTTCCGGCTCAAGGTGCTTCAAAACACCGCCATATTTACCAAATGGTGTACGCTTAGCTGCTACTATAACTGGTTGTTTCATCCCTTAAACTCTCCTTTTAAATAACGTTCCTTCATATGTGCACGTGCTATTTTACCGCTATGGGTATATGTCATTTTAGGTACTTTTACTACTTTAGATGGCACTTGATAACGTGCCAAATGTGTAATCAAATGACTTTTCATTGCTGTATATGAGATTTCACTTGATCCGGTATAAAGTAAAATAGCCAGTTCACCTAATTGTGCATGCGGACGACTAATAATCACAGCTTCTTCAATATCTGGATGTAACACTACTGCTTTTTCAATTTCCATAGGATAAACATTTTTGCCTCCGATAATCAGGCGATCATTTTCTCTACCATGTAAAAATAAATATTGATGAGTATCTAAATGAGCATAATCACCAATAGTAATCCACTCTTTAGTAGGTGTGCTTGCATCGACATAACCATCAAAGACCATGTCGCTGTTTACATACAACAAACCTATGCCCTCATTATCAGGTTCGACAATCTGGACTTTTACATTTGGAAATACTTTGCCAACGGATTGTGCTGGCGCACTATTATCAATGTTATAACTAATAAAACTAGCCTCTGAAGAACCAAAAAATTCTATCAGTGTTGCCTGACTAAATAATTGCTGAATGCGTGTTCTCAACGCAATATGTAATTTGTCACCTGTACTAAAAATATAGTGCAGGTATGGTATATGTGCGTAGTAATTAACTAATTGTTGGAGCATCGTTGGCACTCCCATAAATGCGAAAGTACCATCGTTCTGTTGCATGTTCCGTATACACTGTTGTGCTTCGAAGTGTTGTTGCCCAATAAATGTTCTACCAGTATATAAGGCAAACACACACGCATATAATGATAGTGAATGCGCAAGCGGTCCTGGAGCTACAATAACTTCAATGGGGTGAACCATTAATGCCTCATTTTGTTTATACGATGCAATCCAAGAGTTTTCACCACGATAATAAGCTTTAGGGATACCTGTCGTTCCTGAAGTAAATCCAATATGTAATAAATCAGTCACCTGTTGTACATGGTTATATTTGTGTTTTTCTGTTAATACGCCATCATCGTTAAGTTGATAATTAATATGATAATGTGCACAAATCTCTCTTAATTTGGCATCAGGCCATCTAAAATCACATACACACGGAACGCCACCCTTTAGTAATACCGCAAAATAGGCAATCATCGTAGCTAATGGATTCGTCATCGTCAAGGCAACACGTTGCCCATCGCTAATACTATCTAACATATCCGCTTGTTCTTTGATAGCGTGACACAGTTCCTCATACGTGACACAGTTAGCATCAAATATCAAAGCTTTTTTGTCAGGTTGAGTTTGTGCGAAATACTGTATATTGCTCCAAACTTTCATCTCTTCACCTTCACCCCTTTGTTAACCTATATATTTTATATATTAACATTTATAAGCTAACAACGTATATGGCATTACAGTAGTAACCTTAACCCAATTTATCCTATAAAAATAGCTAACATACCTTTTAAAATGGTAAAGATATGTTAGCTCAAATCGTTTATCAACTCTCATGTGGTGAACAATCCCACTTCTCCTTCAACAATAAACAATCTTATTATTTAGGGAAGCGCGAAAATACTGTGACAATATAACATTGTCTCCACGTTTGAAATTTATCGAAGATAGAAAAAAGTCTGAAACAGCTTACTGTTCCAGACTTTTTATTATTACTATTATTCTAAATTAGCGTGGTTCTGTTGCATTGTTTCTTCATCAACGTTTATCTCAGTCATTAAATCTAAAACAATACTATCTAAAAACACTTGTGATGCTTGTTCAAATAAGCTACCTAGAGGTTGTGCTGAACCTTCAGCATCATATTTCGTTCCCGCCGGTAATTCAATCACTGCATTTGCAAGTTCACCAATCTTTGACGTTGGATTTGTTGACAATAATACAACTTCTGCACCTACAGCTTTAGCTTTATCTGCTAATAATCTTAAATGCTCTGTAGAACCTGAGCCAGAAAGGATAACAAGCAAATCTTTTTCGGTAATGGAAGGTGTAGTGGACTCACCAACTACATGTGCCCCCTTCCCAAGCTGATTCAATCTCATCGCAAAACTATTTGCTACAAAACCCGAACGTCCTTTTCCAGATACAAAAACTTGCTCTGCTTTAATAATTTGCTTTAAAAACGTTTCGGCTTCACTGTCTTTCACATGTGATAATGTGTTGTCTATTTCATCTAGTATTAAACGATAATTTGTGATTTCTGTCATCATTATTTTCCTTCAATCGCAGCTCTACATTGTTTAGCAGCTTCTACAGGGTCATCAGCATTTGCAATGCCGCCACCAACAATAATTAAATCAGGATTTTCTGAAACAATATCTCTAATTGTATCTGGTTTAATACCACCTGCAACTGCTACTTTAGAATTACTAATTACAGATTTAACTTTACGTAAACTTTCTAAAGGAGATTGACCTTCAGCTTGTAAGTCATAACCAGTATGAACAGCGATATAATCTGCGCCTAAATCATCTAAATCTTTCGCACGTTTTTCTAAATCTTGTACTGCAATCATATCTACTAATAATTGTTTGCCATGTTTATGTGCTTCATCAACTGCTGCTTTAATTGATGCATCTTCTGCAACACCAAGGATGGTTACAACATCTGCGCCAAATTTAACTGCTTGGCTTACTTCGTAATCGGCAGCATCCATAATTTTTAAATCTGCTAAAACTTTAACGCCGTCAACATTGTCATTTAAATGCTGTACAGATGGTAAACCTTCATTGATTACTATTGGTGTACCAATTTCTACAATATCAACATAGTCTTTTACTTTATTAGCTAACTCTGCTGCTTCTTCTTTGTTTAATAAATCAATTGCTAATTGTAATTCCAATAATCTCATCCTTTCAATATTTCATCATATCTTAATGCTACTAAAATACACTTCAATATGCATAAAAACTGCTTATATTTCGTACATTACATCTCTACCCTGAGAAAACATGATTAAAACGATATGTTAATTAAAAAGGTGCTGCCTCATCGTCTACATATATTTCCACATTGGGATGTGCATGTAATATAGTTGCTGGCACATCTTTATTTACTTCTTTTTGTGCTAATTTTGTTATAGCTGCTTGTTTTTTCTCTCCAAATGCTAATAAAATAATCCGCTTCGCCTTTAAAATTGATGCTAATCCCATCGACACTGCTTGTTTTGGTACTTCAGCTTCATGTTCAAAATAGCGACTATTTGCCTGAATGGTACTTTCTGTTAAATCTACAATGTGTGTTGGGCTATTAAGATCAGTGCCTGGTTCATTAAAGCCAATATGACCATTTTCTCCAATGCCTAATATTTGAATATCAACCGGCCCTAACTCATCTATAAGTTGTTCGTAGCGCTTAGCTTCTTGATCTAAATCATCAGCATCGCCTCTTGGAATATAAGTTTGTGTTGTAGTAAAGTAAGGATATTGATTAAATAATATATCATTCATATAATAATGATAACTTTGTGGATGGTTTGAAGTTAAACCGACATATTCATCTAAATTGAACGTTATAACATCACTCACATCAAGTTGATTTTTATGCAATAACTCTACTAAAAATCGATACACGTCAACCATCGTCCCGCCAGTAGCTAGGCCTAACTTACTATGCTTATCACCGTTCATCTGCTTAAATAATTCACACGCTACATAAAAAGATGCATAAGACTGCGAACCTAAATTAGTTATTTTCACAAAACTTCCCCCTCTATAAACTTTTCGATACTTTTATTTAAATGTATACTGTTGGCATCATTAACAGCAAATAACATTATCAACTCTTAGTTTATCATGGGGCTAGTTATTTAACCTAAAATCCTGTATCATTAATATTCAATTTATAAAATTAATTGAGCATAGTTATACATTTCTACCGCAGTTTTTAGTAGAATAGAAAAATAATAGTAATTAAATGTAGTTATTTTAATAAACTGGTATAGGATGTTTTTTCCTATTTAAAATATATTCTTATTCCGATTTTTAGTATTAGCATTCATGATATTAGTGAATGTTATGTTTAATCACTTAAATTACTAAACATCAAACAGGGAGTGAAGTTGTTGGAACTTATCGAACGAGAAAAAGTACAATCCATACTAACATCATATGCAAATAAGCCTGTTTATATCCATGTTGAGACTACAAATGGCGCGTATGCCAACCATTTTGATCAACGTGTTTTTAATGCAGGGACATTTTTAAGAAATATCAATATTACCTTTGAACATGCACAATTAAAAGGTGGCGACAAAGACCCATTTCGCGTTGGTTTAAAACTTACAAATAATGGATGGGTTTATGTACAAGGATTAACACATTACGAAATCAATGATAATGGAGAATTTCTAATTGCAGGTTTTAATTATGAAGGTCAACTTGCAGCTACATTAGAAATCAGCACACAACCATTTAATATTTAAAGGAGGACACCACATATGTCAGAAGAAAATCACGTACTGGTTGTCTTTCCACATCCAGACGATGAAACATTCTCATCAGCCGGAACACTTGCACGCTATATTGATAACGGCGTTCCCGTCACTTATGCATGCCTAACTTTAGGTCAGATGGGTCGTAACCTCGGGAATCCACCGTTCGCAACTAGAGAGTCGTTACCAGATATTCGCGAAAAAGAGCTAGAAGCAGCAATGGAAGCAATAGGCATCACAGATTTACGTAAAATGGGATTGCGTGATAAAACTGTCGAATTCGAACCAAATGATGAAATGGACGCTATGATAAAATCATTGATAGATGAATTAAAACCGTCAGTGATTATTTCATTTTATCCACAATTTGCAGTGCACCCTGACCATGAAGCCACTGCAGAAGCAGTCGTACGTACTGTCGGTCGTATGCCTAAAAATGAAAGACCAAGATTACAATTAGTAGCATTTAGCAATGATGCTCCCGAAAAATTAGGTGAGCCTGATATCTTAAATGAGATCAGTGATTATAAAGAGGTAAAACTACGCGCATTTGAAGCACACGCATCACAAACAGGTCCTTTCTTACAACAATTGGCCACACCGGAACTATCTGGTGAAGCAAAAGGCTTCTTAGAAGTTGAACCTTATTGGACTTATAACTTTGAATCTTAAGTGGAGGCAATAGCATGACTGAATTTGATTTATCTACAAGAGAAGGCAGATGGAAACACTTCGGTTCTGTCGACCCTATCGAAGGTACCAAACCAACAATTAAAGAAAAAATGAAAGACCTACAAAGTACACATAAAAATTTCTTGTTTGAAATAGAAGAAGTTGGCATTAAAAACTTGGTCTATCCTGTACTAATTGATCGTTTCCAAACTGCTGGTACATTTAGTTTTTCAACGAGTTTAAAACTAGATGAAAAAGGCATTAACATGAGTAGAATTTTAGAAAGTGTGGAAAAACATTACAATAATGGGATTGAGTTAGATTTCACTGCTTTATATCAAGTATTACAAAGCTTACAAAAAAGTATGAATCAAAACGATGCCGGTGTCGATGTGTCTGGTAAATGGTTCTTCGATCGCATTAGCCCAGTAACTAACATTAAAGCAGTCGGACATGCAGATGTTACTTATGGTTTAGCTATCGATAAACACTCCGTTACCAGAAAAGAATTAACTGTCGAAGCGGCAGTTACTACACTGTGCCCTTGTTCAAAAGAGATTAGTGAATATTCTGCACATAATCAACGTGGTATTGTTACGGTCAAAGCATATATGAATAAAGATAAAGAACTTATCGATGATTATAAAGAAAAAATCTTAGATGCTATGGAAGCAAATGCAAGTTCTATCCTTTATCCAATTTTAAAAAGACCTGACGAAAAAAGTGTCACTGAACGTGCCTACGAAAACCCTCGTTTTGTCGAAGATTTAATTCGTTTAATCGCTGCAGATTTAGTAGAATTAGACTGGATAGACGGTTTTGATATTGAATGTCGTAACGAAGAATCAATCCACCAACATGATGCTTTTGCTAAATTAAAATATCGTAAATAATTTCATATAAACATTTTAAGAGACTGGGACAAAATTGATTCGTCCCAGTCTCTTTTTGTATTAGCATTAAATTGCCCTTAAATTTTAGGTCTCCTAAGCGTTTATCTATAATATTGGCAGTCTTTTGTGCCAACTCCTGCGGGAATAGCACTTGCCGAAGACTACAGGCTAAGGCAGTGCCCGCGGAAAGCGTGCACAAAAACTGCCAACAAAGCCGGAAACTTGGTCAGTTTTAGCCATCCATGTCGAAGTAAGACAACGCAATCCATTTAATAAATTCAGATTTCTATCCCACCCCCATTTTGTTAATTTGTAAATAAAAGCATTATTTATTAATATTTTAACAATATCTAGATTATCAACATTTTATATAGTAAATATTTAGCTACTAAGAGTAAAAAAACTTTATTTCTATCTAGTCAAAAAAATATTACAATAATGGGCATATAGTAAATACTTATCTACTACTTAATACCTGTTAACCATCTTATTTTAAATTTATTTTCCACCTATTATACATACATTAAAGTGACACAATGTTCGATAACACACTATCATTTCAAACACAGAAATAACTCAGCTTAATTGATTTTTTATATAGCCGGAATTTATTAAAAATCCGACTCACTGACATTGTCACTTTATTCATTGGAGGTTTTATATTATGTATATTATTCATTACGAAGAAAAACGTACTTTAATAAAACGATTAATCAAGCAAGATTTAAATTTAACATTAGTTGAAATTGTTATATTAGATAAAATTGCGACAATTAATAAGCACAGCATCGAAGCAACTGAATTAAAACAAGCACTGTACAACAAAAACACACCCATTTCAACACAACTCAGTAACCTTATCGCTTTAGGTTTACTCAAGAAAGAACGTGATTTACACGATGAACGCCGCATACACTTATATGATATTCAATTAGCTAAAATCAACAACTTACTTTTACGGTTCAAAGAAATTGTTAACACTGTAATTATGACGCCACAATAAAAGCTACTTAAGTACGACGCCTTACGTAGACCGATGTAACTGTCTCTAACGCAAACATCATATTTAAGTAGCTAAGAAAAATGGTTTATTTTAAATGTTCATATGGACTATTTTGAGCAAATGAAACAATTTGATCTACGAACAATCTCGCACGTAATTGGAACTCTTCATTTGCTAAATAATATGTACCATCATCTAATTTTTTATAATCAGAGTCATGTGTAGCAATTTGAGTTGGTATCGCGATACCTAATAATGTACGGACGATCAAACGTAAATGAGATAGTGGTTCTGCACTGACAATTCCACCACTGTTACCAATTAAGCCAACTGGTTTCATTTTAAAATCATCCATAGTTAAATGATCTAACGCATTTTTTATAATACCAGAGTATGAACCGTGGTAGTTTGGTGTACCTAGCACAAAAAAGTCCGCTTCGCGTGCTTTAGTTTGTAGCTCTTGTAAATTTGCTTTGTAAGTTTCTAGAGGCGCTAACGCTCCTGAAACATCTAACTGATGTATAGGTTTATCAGCTAAATCAAAAATTTCTACTTCAAAATCATGCGTTTCAAAATGACCTTTCAAATATTTTGATAACGCTGTTGTATGAGAGCCAACTTTGGCACTTCCAACAATTATTAAACCTTTCATTTATGTCACCTCATAGTATTATTTGTTACATTCTGCAAGCAATTTCATGATGGCTTTGCCCACACCACTGTTTTCATTTGTTTCAGTGATATATTTAGATGCTGCTTTCACTTCTTCAGTACCATTTGACATTGCTACCGGATAACCAACACGTTCTAACATAGAAATATCATTGAGATTATCTCCTATCGCCATAACATTATCCATATCAATATGTAGTTTTTCGGCAATTGTAGCTAATGCAATTCCTTTTTGAGCATCCGCATGTGTGATTTCAATATTCCCTCTAGAAGAAGAAGAAACAGCTAGACTACCAGACTCGGCCAACTTAGCACTGACACGATCAATCTTCTCCAAATCGCTATCAAATGCTAATATCTTCATGACGATTTCTCCGGGAGTTTCTTTAATTTTATCGTAGTTTTCCACCACTTTTAACGTACCATTATCAATACGTTTTTGAATACCAGCTTTAATCTTTTCAACATCTGCTTGTTGACCTGCACGTTCTGCAATATCGATATAAATTTCTAAATCACGTTCTGGATTTTCCGTATAAATACCAATATTCGTATAGATTTGATAATAAATATCTTCACTGTTCAGTTCACCAGTAATTCTATCAATTAACTCACGGTTTAAATTTGAAGTACTACTAATATTGAAAGATTCATCCCTAACTTCTGCACCATTCAAACATATATATGGTACTTTTAAATCAGTTTGTGCAACGGGTGTACTCGCTTCATAAAAAGCTCTTCCTGTGGCAATAACTACTGTGATACCTAGTGATTGCGCATAATGAATCGCATTTATATTCTCCTCTGAAATCTCATGTGCCGCATTTAATAACGTCCCGTCCATATCTGTTGCAATTAAATTTATCATTATTAATGACCTCATTTCCTTCTTTTCTCAATCACACAAACACTATGAATTATTCTCATTTGCCACAAATTTGTAACACATTATATAGTTTAACAAATCTTTAGCTATTTGTATTATCCTCTGTTCGACTGATTTTTTTCTGTTTTCTAATGTTTTTAAAAAAACACGTTAACATTTCAGCACAACTTTGCTCTAATATACCAGATGTTACACTGGCACGATGATTAAATCGTGCTTCTTGTATTAAATCCATCAAGCTACCGCCACATCCACCCTTCGGATCTGGTGCGCCATACACAACATGTGGTATACGACTCATAACAATAGTCCCTGCACACATCACACAAGGTTCCAAAGTAACATACAATGTACAACCTTCTAAGCGCCAACTACCTATTACTTCAGCTGCCTTTTGAATTGCAATATGCTCTGCATGCGCTGTTGGGTCTTGCAAAGTTTCTCTCAAATTATGTGCTCTAGCGATAACTTCTTCATCTTTCACAATGATTGCACCAATCGGTACTTCTCCAATATTATTTGCTTTGCGTGCTTCTGCCAACGCAATTTCCATATAAAATTCATCTCTTGTCATGGGTCTTACTCCTCACATATGGTACAATACTTATTGTCTATTTTAACATTGGAGCGTTAATTATGAAAAACACATTTATAGCAATAGAGGGACCGATTGGTGTCGGTAAATCCTCATTAACACATAAACTCAGTTGTGAGTTCAATTTTTACGAAGAAAAAGAGATTGTCGATGAAAATCCTTTTTTATCAGAGTTCTATGAAGACATTTCAAAATGGAGCTTCCAAACCGAAATGTTTTTCTTATGTAATCGATATAAACAATTTCAAGACATTGCCCAAATTCAAAATGGTATTGTCAGCGATTATCATATCCACAAAAATAAAATATTTGCACATAACACACTTACACCTGTAGAGTTTGAAAAATTCTCCCGTATCTATGATATTTTAACTGAAGACTTACAAATGCCTAATATGATTATCTTTCTGGATGCCGACTTACGAGTGTTAAAGTCACGAATTGCACAACGCAATCGTAGCTTTGAGCATCAAATTTCAGATGACTATTTATTATCATTGAAACGAGATTATAATCAATATTACGATACGTTAAAAGCTGAAGGTGCGAATGTCATTAAAATTGATACGACCCATCTTGATTTTGTACAACACGCAGATGATTATGCTTATATATTAAATTTAGTGAAACCCATGATTGGAGGAAATGTACATGAATAATTACGGTATACCACAAGACGCAGTGATTACCATTGCGGGTACAGTAGGTGTAGGTAAATCAACGTTAACTAAAGCATTAGCCGAACGCTTAAACTTCCGTACTTCTTTTGAGAACGTAGAACATAACCCATATTTAGATAAGTTTTATCACGATTTTGAACGTTGGAGCTTTCATTTACAAATATATTTCTTAGCCGAACGTTTTAAAGAACAAAAACGTATGTTTGAATATGGTGGCGGCTTTATTCAAGATCGTTCTATTTATGAAGATGTCGATATTTTTGCGAAAATGCACGAAGAACAAGGAACTATGACTCCTGAAGATTTCCATACGTATTCTGAATTATTTAATGCTATGGTTATGACACCATACTTCCCAAAACCAGATGTCCTTATTTATTTAGAATGTGATTATAATGATGTCATTGAACGTATTAAACAACGTGGCCGTCAAATGGAAATTGACACAGATCCTGCATATTGGCAAAAACTATTCCAACGCTATGACAATTGGGTTAGCGAATTTAACGCTTGTCCAGTAGTCAGAGTTAACATCAATGAATATGACTTACATGATGACCCAGACTCCCTTGACGGTGTCATCAATAAAATCAAAACAGTTATTGATACTTATAGAAACGTAGATCAACGACAACATTAAATATTCAACCTAAAAAGAGGAGCTATGAGTAAACTCATGCCCCTCTTTTTTTATTCTAAATGATGTCGATGAATAATTTTTTCTATGTCTTCTTCAGCCACCACTGCACTATAATAATCATCAAGTGATGCAACTAAACCAAACGTATTCGCTTTTTCTTGATCATTTGTACCTATATAATGATTGCCTTCATTATCTTGATAATAGTCAAATATAGCCCCTTGATATCGTGCTTCTTGAAACAACTCATATAACTCATCTAACTTATCACGTTGCACATGTTTATAATACAGCGTATGTAATGTGTGTGTTGTAGTTTCTGCTTGAAATCCCTTTAGTTCGCTCGCTGCATCTTCTGTAACAAGCAACACTTCACTACCACTTATATCAACAACTTTATATGTTTCGCTTTGATATACAGCATACTTCCCATCAATCACGTCTCTCACCTCTGTTATAAAAAAGTCATAATATACGTTTCGTATATTATGACATATCTTAGAAAACTCTACTATTAATTTAATATATCTAACACTTGATTGGCAGTAGGTAAAATATAATCTGCTTCTGTAAACGTTTCTTTAATATCCACACCCGTTAATACTGCAACACTAAGCCCAAGTTGTGCATTTTTCCCAGTTTTAATATCATTAGCTGTATCACCGACGATCATAACATCACTTGAATCGACATCATAGTTATCAAATAATGGTTTTAGCACCTCTGGATTAGGTTTCTCTACTGCATTTGCTTCAGTTGAAATAACCACATCAAAGTATTTATGCATATTTGTATCAGTTAAAAATTGTTCGACACCTTTTTTCGTATCGCTAGTAACAATACCTAGTTTATAACCTTTCTGATGTAAAGCTTTGACTGTTTGATCGACACCTTCTACCCACACATTTTCAGGCACACGTTGATCAACTAATGTTTGACTTCGTTGTTGTGCCCATGATGAGACATCTTGACCTGCTAGGTTATCAAAGGCATTAATGATTTCATCTAACGAGCCAGACGCCATAACTGTACCTTGTTGAATTTCATTATTCACGATACCTAATCGCTTATAAGCCTCTGTCACATCACCTATAGCCGATTCATATTGTGTCATAAAGTCATCTACTAATTGGAGACCAATCTTCATCCAACTCCTATCAAAATGTATCAATGTGCCATCTTTATCAAATAAAATCCATTTCATAAGTGCCTACTCTCCCATACTTACATCCATTTTATTAAGTTCATACCAATTATGCCATGCTATAGCATAACTATTAGTATTATACTTTCTCATCATATCAAAAAATGATACTCAATTTAATTAAAAAAGAAGTAGCGCTGAAATCAATAGATTTTCATGCCCTACTTCACTGTACTATGTTACAATTTTAGTTAATTTTTGCGTCTAATAATATTAGTTATAACATAAAAAGTTTAATATTTAGGAACAACTACTCTCCAATTTTGTGGATCAGCTAATTGACCACTTTGAATGCCAACATAGTTGTCATAAAGTTTTTGCGTAACTGGACCTGTTTCATTATTATTAATAATAATTTCTTGTTCACCATACTTCAATTGGCCTACTGGTGAAATAACTGCCGCTGTACCTGTACCAAACACTTCAGTTAACTCACCTTGTTTATGAGATTCAATTAATTCCTCAACGGATACACGGCGTTCTTCTACTTCATAACCTAATTGTTTGGCTAGCTCAATTACCGATTTACGTGTAATACCTGGTAAAATACTGCCATTCAATTCTGGTGTTATAACTTTACCATTTTCGACAAAGAAGATATTCATACTGCCAACTTCTTCTACATATTTTTGTTCCACACCATCTAGCCATAACACTTGATCATAACCTAATTTAGAGGCATTCGTTTGCGCTAATAAACTCGCTGCATAGTTACCTGCTACTTTAGCATGGCCAACGCCACCACGAACTGCACGCACATATTCATCTTCTACATAAATTTTAGTTGGACTTAATGATTCACCACCATAATAAGAACCAGACGGCGATAAAATGATAAGTAATTTATAAGAGTAAGATGGACGTACTCCTAAAACACCTTCTGTAGCAAAGACATAAGGTCTTATGTATAATGATTGTCCTTCACCTTCTGGTACCCAATCACGTTCAATATCTACAAGTTGTTTTAATCCTTCTAACACTGTCTCTTCATCTACTTGGGGCATTTCTAATCTTGCTAAAGAGTGATTGATACGTTTAAAGTTTTCATCAGGTCTAAACAAGACAACTTCGCCATTATGTTTGTATGCCTTCAAACCTTCAAATACAGCTTGACCATAATGTATTGCTTGAGCGGCTGGAGAAATTTCAATTGGACCATACGGCACAATTTGTAAATTATGCCATCCTTTATCTAAATCATAGTCGTAGCTCAACATATAGTCAGTGAAATACTTTCCAAAACTTAAATCAGTTGGATCAGGTTTTTCTTTAAGTTTTTCACGTTGCACAAATTCAATTTTTTCTGACATAGCGTATTCCTCCAGTATATTCGTAATTCATATGTATTATAAAGTATATCAATCCATATAGTCGCATTCAATAATTTTCAAAAAATTTAAACAAATTGACTAATAAGAAACAACGACCTTTGCGTTATAGAGGTCTAATCAATAGATTATCTACTCTACATATTATTTTAATTGGCTAATCAAGATAATTCTTACGAATAAAACTGCCACTCATATTTATTTTCAAATATATCTAAACTTTTAAAATAAGCTAATAACTATATTAAATGTGCCTATCTACTTGCGATACGTTAAATGATGTTTCAACATAAAATTACAAACAATATTCTTTTGCTTATTAATTTACTTGCTTATCATAGTTTGCTAAAAATCGTTGTAGTCTATCACATGCTTCTGCTATTTCTTGCATAGTACAAGCAAATGACAATCTAATATGTCCCTCACCAAATTGTGAAAATGATTTCCCTGGTACTACGGCTAGTTGCTCACTTTCTAAAAGCTCCGTACAAAATTCAAATGAATTTGGATTATATTGACTAATATCAGGAAAAATATAAAAAGCACCTTCTGGTTTTTCAACAGGTAAACCCATCTTTTGAATTCGACTATATATATAATTACGTCGTTCCACATACGCTTGACTCATTTTTTTAATATCTTCATCACCATGTTTCAATGCGCTGATTGCTCCATATTGACTTGGTGTAGCAACACATATTGAATTATATAAATGTACAGCTGTTACTTGCTCAATTAGATGGGGCGTAGAGAGTACATAACCTATTCTTGCACCCGTTAATGCATGGGATTTAGATAAGCCATTTATTACAAATAGTTGATTGCGAATTGCTGGAAATTCCATAAATGAGCGATGTTTCCGTTCATAAACATTTTCACTGTATATTTCATCGGTAATAATATAAATGCCTGTACCTTTTAGTACATTGACAATCGATGCTATTTCATCATAAGTCAGCGTCGTGCCTGTTGGATTTGTAGGATAATTAAAAATAACTGCTTTCGTCTTTTCAGTAATAGCTTGTTCAAGATTGTTCGCTGTAGGTTTAAAATTTGTAGTTGTGGTATCTACCAATTTAGTATCACAACCTGCTAATTTTATAATAGGTTCATAACCTAAATACGTAGGAGAAGGCAAAATCACTTCATCACCCGGATTTAATATTGTCCTCAATACGTCATCTATACCTTCAGAGCCCCCATTAGTCACGACAATTTCATTTTCAGGATTAAAATATGTTTGATGCCTGTTAAAAGTATATTCTGAAATAGTTTCTCTTAACTCCAACAGACCTTTGTTATGTGTGTAACGTAATTTGTTGTCTGTTATTGCCGCAATCATTGCTTCTTTAATATATTCAGGTGGGTCAAATCCTGATTGCCCTAAGGTTAAATCAATCGTATTTTCATATTGATCAACTTTATTTGCAAATTGACGGGTACCAGGTACTTCAATATCATAAATATATTGATTTAATGGCTTCATCGAAAAACCTCCTTTTATTTCACTCGGTACGCGTTGAATCAATACTATTCTTTTTCTTTGCTACGTTATTATCATAATACGATATACCTAGTAAAGTAAGTATGTTTAAAATAATCGCATAAATAATTGTTCCGGTTGAACTTGGACCAACAATAATTAAAGATAAAAAAACTGTAATAATACTAACTAGAATTGCCAAAAATGCTGCTCTACCAGTAATCCATTTGAAAAATATTCCTAACATAATTGGCATAAAAATAGCTCCTGTTAAAATAGCATAAGCGATATCGATTGCAACGAGCACTTCTTTAATCGACATTGCAATTACAATGGCAATAATAGCAAGGCACAAAGTCGTTATACGCGTTAATAATAAAAACATTTTGTCCTCGATATTTTTAAAGAAAAACGGCTTTAATAAATCATTGGCAATAATGGTAGCTGATGCGAGTAATGTTCCAGAAGCAGTAGACATAATAGCAGCTGCGAGTGCTGCAAATACAATGCCTAATAAACCGGGTTGTAATGTCTCAAATGCCATATGCATAAATACATTTTGTGTATTTTGAATATTAGGAAATAAAACATATGCACACATACCTATAATAACCATAACAATTGAATACAATGCACTATAAATACCTACTAATATACCAGAAGTTTTAGCGACTCTTTTGGTTTTACCTGTAAAGAAACGTTGCCATATATCTTGTCCTACCATGACTCCTAGTGTATAAGTTATAAAATAATTAAAAATTTCATTAAACCCAATATTCATAAAACTTAAATGAGAAGATGGCATTTCACTAAATAACGAACCAAAACCACCAACACTATGTACACTTACAGGAAGCATAATTAGAAACATCCCAACCGTCATCACCGTAAACTGAATGAAGTCGGTAATAGATAGTGTCCACATACCGCCAAGTATCGTATAAATAAATACTACACTACCGCCAACTAAGATAGACGTTGGCATATTCCAATGAAATATAACTGATATTAATGAGCCAATAGCGATTACTTGAGTAACACTTATCATTAAAGTATATATTGCTGTAACAAGGGCACCTATAATTCGTACTTTAGATCCAAATAATTTATACAATAACTCGCTTATAGTTATAACTTCCATGTTTAAAATTCTGTTTAAAAACAGTAATCCAAAAATTGTAATCCCGGCACCTAGTGCAAACACGAACCAAAAACCGGAAAAACCAATTTCATAACCTAGTTGAGATGAACCAATCGTAGAAGAGCCACCTAAAAATACAGCAGTCAAACAACCAAATAACATAAACACCCCAAGGTTACTATCTGCAAGCATGTATTTCTTTGAAGATTTAGCTTTAACTACACCTAACACACCAATTGATATCAGCAAGAAAAAATATATTACAAATATCAAAAAGTCTATATTCGACATAATTTACCAACTCTCTTTACTATAAAATAGGTTTATTGGTTTTCATTTCTTCGTTTTGCTAATGCTATTAACGTCACCATTTCAAAGATGACTGATGAAGCAGCTACAGCAGTAATTTCGTTAGAATCGTATGTTGGCAACACTTCTACCAAATCAAATCCCTTAATATTCAATCCATCTAACTTCCTTACATATTCTAATGCTTCAAAACTTGTTGGCCCACCGACTTCAGGTGTTCCAGTACCTGGCGCATATGCAGGATCTAAAAAATCAATATCAAATGAAACAAATACTGGATTGTCTCCTACTCGTTTATGAATTTTATCTATTACGTTGTCTATTCCAAGTTCACGCGCTTCTCTCATTGGTATAACTTGATACCCTAAATCTCTGGCATCTTGAATATCTTCAGGTCCGTATAACGGCCCTCTTATCCCAACTTGTATCGATTTCTGTGAATCAACTAACCCTTCTTCTACCGCTCTTCTGAATGGCGTGCCATGAACATATTTTTCTCCAAAATAGTCTTCCCAAGTATCACTATGAGAATCAAAGTGCACTAATGATACGGGACCATATTTTTTTGCAAAAGCACGTAAATGACCTAGCGTAATTGAATGGTCTCCTCCCATCATAATTGGAATAATTCCTTTATTTAAAATTGGAGCTAATTTTTCGGTTATTTGGTCGTAAGTTTTTAATACATTGCCTGGTATAACGTCGACGTCCCCGTAGTCAATACCTGAACAATAATCGAAAATATTGATATCTTGATCTGGGTTATATGGTCGCAATAAAACTGAAAAATCTCTGATACTTTGAGGGCCATATCTTTGACCAGTTCTATTAGATGCAGCAGTGTCAAAAGGTACACCCATAATTAAAAAATCTACGTTTTCTAAAGTATTTTCATACGGTAATCTCATAAAAGTTCTTGGTCCAACAAATCTTGGTGACATAGATGAATCTTTTGGTTTAAACATATAAATCTACCCCTTTACATCAAATTTAAGAAAGCGCTTTCATTAAGGCTAATTTACTCCGCAAAAAATGTAAAGAACCAGTTTGTTTTTTATTTGGTACCAGTTTATTTTGGGGCATATCAGTAACCTTTTCTTATATAAATATGTTGAAGTATAATTTAAAATCACTTATTACTGCATTAAATAATGACACAATAAAACATCAATGGAATTAACTGCTTTATTAATTAGAGGCTAGTTTGCGTTTAATTTTAAAAACTTTTGTAAAAAGTGAACTTATCAGCTTAAAAACACGTATATATTGATGAGTATTATAAAAAAGGGGGCCTTACGAAAAAAAGTGAGTATTATACCATGTTGAATTGTCACTTGTTTTTCAACGTAAGACAATGCAAAACGAATCACTCATTAAATACAAAAAGGGGCGAAGTTTTATGAATAATAAATTATTATTATTTTCTTCATCAGCAATAGCAACAGGTTTATTATTAGGTGCAAATAGTACAACACAAGCTAATGCTTCAACAACTAACGATATGAGTATGAATCATGACATGCAAAGTAATATGAATCAAAAACAGATGGGCATGAACCATGACATGCAGAACAACATGAACCAAAAACAAATGGGCATGAACCATGACATGCAGAACAACATGAACCAAAAACAGATGGGCATGCATCATATGACTCAAGAAACTATGATGCCTTATTACAACTATAATGGTTATACAACTTATGATGGTCATTTTACACAAGACAATGACTTTGTAAGAGCACTAAAATACGACAATGTAATGATAGATGGTTATAAAGTTAATACAGCAGCAACTGATAAAACGGTTACTTCCAGTAAAAAAGTTTATAGTACGATGGTAGATATGAATAAAGACGGTCAAGTCGTTCATATCACTTTTGATACAAAACCGAATACAGTAAGCAAAGATATGTTCAAAAAAGCGCATATGGCTAATCATATGATTGATGAAGGCCAAACAGATAATGGTTCCTATATGACTTATAAAACAAATAATGGTACGTATCAAGCTTTCTTTGACGATCGAGGCTACCTAATAAAAGTGGTAATTAGTTAATATTAAAATATTAATAATTAGGTACCTAACTCGAAAGCTAGTCTTAATAGGCTAACTTTCGAGTTTTTTAGTTATTACTGATATCTATTTTTTCATTTGGCTATCACGTATAACTACTTTGATAGAGATACGTCATATAAATTTAATAAATTATGTGAAAAGAAATCATTACCAGAAGCACATGTCCAAAAGGCATGCCAGCTGATTATATCCCTTTCCAATGTTTCTATTTTTTACTAAAGTGCGAACCCTTCAACTTAAACAAAGTGCTCCAGAGCTCTACTAATATTTTAAATAGATAATATCGAAAATCACATTGGACAATGAGCATTCAACAAAAACTAGGATAATTATATCCTATAGAATGCTGAAAATTAGTAGCCTAGAAAATAATATTTTTCAGATTCTTTAGTAAGACTTTAGTAAACCTAGAACATAATTGTCTCTGACTAAACACAAACCGACAATTTCTCTTGAAATAATGTAGAAATTGTCGGTTGCTTTAGGTTTAGTAGTGTATGTTAAATGATACGAAAGAGCCTTATTGTTTGCATAACATAATATAACTTGTACTGATTTTGGAACGTGCTGACGCCCGGGGATTAGTATGCGTGAAAGACTACAGGATCGAACCATACCCCCGGCAAGCATACACGGTCAAAGTCGGATGATTTTAAATATAAAGAGAATGGAACAGCAAGCTAATTTAATAAAAAAATTGCGTCGTCTCAGCCTCATACGTTTCTTAAATTAAAATAATTTATATATTATTTTAATTTAAGAAGTTTTTAATATATTTTTCATCGTCATGCTCATACTTTTTTCCTTTATAATTTTGCGGCTCATTAATGCCCGTAAGTAAAATAATTTCTTTGTCCTTATCTGTTGCGTATAAAAGCTCTTTTATCCCTTCTTTTCGAGAAACACCTTTTAAAACATCATTCACCTTATAACTTGAAGGTAAATGTTTAACCATCATATTAATATTCGTAGAATCAATGGCTATTAATGATTGTAAAAATTCAATATTTGATTGGTTCATTTTATTTCCCCCTTGCTTTAGTAAAGGTTTTATCTTTATTTTCAGGTTGCAGGCTTGGTCGAGTAATTTTAAAGAGCGATAAATCTTCTTTGGTTTCGCCACCAGTTACTAGATCACACAAAGCTTCACCAACTGCACTAGAGAACTTATAGCCGTGACCAGAAAAACCTGCTGCTATTGTTATATGATCATGATGAGGATGTGTATCTATAATAAAATTTTCGTCTGGTGTGTTCGTAAACATACAGGTCTTACCGACATTAATGTCTCCATTAGCTTGTTTCATGTATTTTGCTAAAAATTCGCTGATGTCTTTTTTATCTTTGAGATAAGCACCAAATTCATTATTATAATAACTAGGATCAATTGCATCACCATTATCGTAACGTCCAATTTTTAGCCCTGCCCCATCAATCGAAGGGAAGCCATAATAAACGTCCGTTGGTACATCTGCAAAAAAACCTGGAAAGCCATCTGATTTATACAAAATATCATCTGAATTAAACCAAGTAATCGTTTGTCTAGACGGTTGAATTTGTAATTTTAAATTGATATCATCCAAAATTTTTTTATTCCACGCACCACTAGAAATAATTAATTTATCCGCTGTAAATGTCTCGCTATTTGTAGATACTTTGGCAGAATCATCAAAAATATCAATATTCATAATAGGATCATTCGTTTTAAGTTCAGCACCCTTTTGCATTGCGAGTCGCTTATAGGTACGAATACAGTTTTCCGAAAAGAGAATGCCCGCTTCTGGTTCATAACATCCAATTTGGTCAGATGGTAATGTAATTCCAGGCCATCTTGCATTAATTTCATCGGCTGCTAATGTTTCTACATTCAAACTATATTCACGTCCACCATTTATCGCTGTTTGCACAAAAAGAGAATCTTTAGGTCCGAATGTTACAACACCTGTATTTAAAAATATCCTTTCGCTCGTTTGTTGCTGTAAGGCATTCCATAACTTTTGAGCTCTTAACGCAAGTGGAACATAATCTAACCCTTCTCCACAGGCATGACGGATTAATCGAGTATCACCACTATGGCTACCTTTCGAATGTGGTGGATCAAACGCGTCAATCATCAATGTCTTCACATCTTTTTCAGCCAAATAATAACCTGCTGCCATACCCATAGACCCTGCTCCTACAACAATTACTTCATAATGTTTTGTCAAAATAATCTCCCCCACACGGTCATAAAATAGCGACCTTTATTTAATGTGAGTTTAACCCTCGCCATTACACTTTGTAAAATTACTCTAAAAGATATTTGATATCTCTCATACAGATATCAAAGATATAACTCGCAAAATAATTTTGAAAATTATCTTAAAAAACAGACATATCAATCATTTTAATAATTTCAAAACATTTACAGAACATCATATTTTATGAAACAGTTGAACTATTATTGTAGAGTTTTTTAATAATATAACTTCAAATTTTTTCTTCAGAATATTTTAATGCGTTTTATTTTATTACAAATGAGTTAATACGCTTGTTTAATTATAAAACTTTGTTATAGTTGTATGTTAATTATAAATTAGAAAAACAATAAAACTCCCATTTAAAGTATTATGTTGTCTTTAAATAACGAAAAAACGCTAAGTATTGTCTAAGTGAGCATTCTAAGTGACAACAATGCGCGTTTTAGCACTTCACATTTTTGTGAGGTGTTTTTCTATGTCATGACAATGCTGTAGGAAGCTTTAACGTGAAGACTACTAATAATATAAAACTCAACTCGAAAAGGAGCATTATATATGCAATTATTACACGAAAATATCAATCCATTTACTATAATTAGTCAAAATCGCTATGAACGGACAGAATCTTTTACGCCCCAAAGATTAATCGATTATGACAATGCCTATTATTATTTAACAAATACTTCTTATGATTATATTTCTAAAGCTGTTATTAGTCAGTGTGATGGCATAGTAAATGAAGAATATGAATCGAGATTTAAACATTTTGGAGCAACAACAAAATTTTGCATCGATAAACTAGAAGTATCACCGACATTTGAAAACAGAGGAATAATGACCATTATGTTCTGTGATGTTATGCTAGCAATTTTAAATAGTGATCTAGCAAACCACCATATGGAACTTAAATTTATAAACACTTCAGATTTGTTAAGAGATGGAAAGATAGTTAATGTCTATCATAATGTATTGCCTTATTATGAATTAACAACAACACATCCTACGAATTCTAGAATTTCTTTAGAAGGTGAGCGTACTAAATCAAACATTAGATTTTATCAAGATGTATACAAAATATTTCCTATAGAAACTAGAGATGAAGATATTGCTTACTATTCATCATTAAGAAGAGATAAAATGATGAAATTAAATGAAACATTGACTAAAGAAGGTTTGTTACAGACTTATTAGTTTTACTAGTAAATTATAAATTTGCGCCTATTAATAATTACTTCGCACTAAATTAAACGACACTGCATAAAGCTTATTTTTTCAATAATAATGGTTATTTTTAATAAAAATTATTATATATGGTAGCAAAACAAAATTAATTCCGTTATTATTCGAATTATCATTCTTCTAAATCAAAGGAGGTTCATAATGAAATTCGTTCAAGTATGTCATTACGATGCATTTAGTAACGAACCTAACAAAGGGAATCCAGCTGGTGTAGTACTAGATGCCAATGAATTAACAGATGCACAAATGCAGGACATTGCATCACGTGTTGGTTTTAATGAAACTGCTTTTATTTGCAAATCTGCGAAAGCAGACTTTAAAATACGCTATTTCACACCTGGTCATGAAATGGATCTTTGTGGTCATGCGACTATTGCAACTATTTATGCTTTAACAACAAAAGGATTAATTGCAAATAAAACTGAGATTACAATCGATACAAATATTGGTGTATTACCTATTAGTATAAGCAAGTCCCCTAGTGGAGAAGCATATATCACTATGCAACATGCACCACCTCAATTTGAAGCGTTTTTAGGATCGAAGAAGGATTTAACCCAGTCATTAGGTATAGCAGAAAGTGATTTAGATGATAAATTTCCTATTGTATATGGAAGTACTGGTGTGTGGACATTACTTGTTCCCATAAAAAGCATTGATATATTTAAAAATATGAAACCCAATAATCAACTATTTCCGTCTATCTTACAGCAGAAACCTAAAGTATCCGTACACCCATTTTGCGTTGAGACTTATAGTTCCAACACAGATATGCACGCAAGACATTTTTCTTCACCCTTTTCAGGAACTATAGAAGACCCTGTTACTGGTACTGCTTCTGGAGTGATGGGCGCATATTTTATAAAATATATAAAACCTTTTGACCGAGGCGTTCAAAGATTTGTTATAGAACAAGGACAAGAAATTAGTAAAGATGGGAAAGTCATAGTCGAAGTCATTACTAACGACAATAACTTTGACGTAAAAATAACTGGGAGCGCTGTTTATGTTAATGATTTCACTTTAGTTATTGCAAATAATTAACAATTCATTAGTTCACCGGGTGATACGTAACACTCTAACAGTATTTGTGATAACCTCATTTATTTTCGAGTCTGTACTACAATTATATTAGTATCTATACTCTCTATTTAATAGCAGGGGTGTTGCCTTACAATCCATAAATGTTTCACATATCTATATATTGTTGAGTGTATCAACTACATGCTGTCAAAAATAGCCATACAATTTATTTCTATTATTTTAAATTTTGAACCATTATTTTTTCATTATACTTTGTTTAAGTCTTGATTACATGGTTGAACTAAAATGTCATTATGTTATCCTATACAACGTCTTTGAAATCTTTAATATTTAAGGGATGTGGAAACAATTAAAACAGAAAGACAATTTTCTAGTGTATTTATTTATGCAAGTTCAATCGTAGGATTACTTGTTATTTTGGGGGCAATATTCCCTACAGCATTTGGTGAAATAACAGGGATTATTTCTACTTGGATAACTAAAACTTTTGGTTGGTATTATATGTTACTTTACACTGTTATTTTAGGGTTTGCAGTGTTCTTAATATTCAGCCCAATCGGCAAGCTAACTTTAGGAAAACCCGGGGACAAACCAGAATTCCGCACAGTTTCTTGGCTAGCTATGCTCTTTAGTGCCGGAATGGGTATTGGTTTAGTCTTTTATGGTGCTTCAGAGCCAATATCACATTATTTAGCTCCACCTACTGCCTCTCCAGAATCAAAAGCTGCTATGACAGAAGCTTTAAGATCTTCATTTCTGGATTATGGTTTTCATCCATGGGCAGTATACGGCATTGTAGCACTTGGATTAGCCTATTCACAGTTTAGAAAAGGTGAAAATGGGTTAATTTCTAGAACTTTACGCCCTTTATTAGGCAACAAAGTAGAAGGCCCTCTCGGCGTTACTGTTGATGTATTAGCCGTATTCGCCACTATTATCGGTGTCGCTGTATCATTAGGTATTGGTGCTATACAAATTAACGGTGGCTTAAATTACTTATTCGGTATTCCAAATAATAAAGGGATTCAAGGAATTATTATTTTAGTCGTTACCGTACTGTTCTTATACAGTGCATGGAGTGGGTTGAGCAAAGGAATCCAGTACCTTAGTAATTTAAATATGGTTTTAGCTGGGCTGTTGCTCCTTATTATGTTTATCGTTGGACCAACATTATTTATTTTAAATATGATGACTTCAGGTATCGGTGACTATTTAAATACATTGATTTATAACAGTCTAGATGTTGCTCCACTCAACAAACAAAAATCAGATTGGCTAGAAACATGGACGATTTACTATTGGGGTTGGTGGATGAGCTGGAGTCCTTTCGTAGGTATTTTCATTGCTCGTATTTCTAAAGGACGCACTATCCGAGAATTTTCAGCTGCAGTGTTAGGTGTTCCTGTATTAATAAGCTTTATCTGGTTCAGTACTTTTGGAGCTACAGGTATTAAAGCTGGTCAATCACATAATGCGATTTTTAAAATGCCTCCAGAAACGCAACTATTTGGCATTTTCAATGAAATTCCTTTTAGTATTGTCCTATCTATTATTGCATTAGCACTTATTGCATCATTCTTTATTACATCTGCGGACTCTGCTACATTCGTTTTAGGTATGCAAACATCATATGGCCGATTAAACCCTTCACCTTTCGTCAAAATTGTATGGGGCGTATCTCTATCAGCCATTGCTTACGTACTATTATTAGCTGGTGGTACTACGGGCCTCGATGCATTGCAATCAGCCGCTATTATTTCTGCCTTACCTTTTAGTTTTGTAGTTATTTTAATGATGATTGCCTTCTATAAAGATGCTAACCGAGAACGAAAATATCTTGGTATCGAATTACAAGCTAAACGACAATATCGTAAAGAGACTATAAATAAATAATTTTCTAATTTAGAAACGAGGCTGGGACAAAATTATTTCGTCCTAGCCTCCATTTATGTTGTCGGTAGATGTCTGAACTGAGAATGGGTTACAAATCAAATTTTCAATGCTAACCGACGTGAGACGACGAAATCTTTTAATAAAATTAGCTTTCTGTCTCACTTCTTTTTTGTCATATCATCTTCTGCACTGACTTATGATGAACTCAAACATTGATACACCTAATCGTACTTGGCAAAGAAGAACACCCCATTTTTTTAGCAATTAAAATTTTTTTCATCCCCACCTGTCTTCACAAGATAAAAAAGTAAAATTAACTGTTGAATTTGTTGAATATTCTGATAACATTTAATGTAGTTTGCAAACGTTTTCAATAAATGGAGGGAGGGTTTTTATGAAAAAAATATTATGTCTTATATTAAGTGCATTTCTCATTTTATCAGCTTGCAGTAAAAAATCTGAGACAAGTGCTTCAGATGAGAAATTTCCAAATCAAACAGTAGAAATCGTAGCACCTGCTTCACCTGGTGGTGGTTGGGACACTACTGCAAGAGCTATTCAAAAAATCATGATTGACGAGAACCTAACCACACAAAATGTTAATGTCATTAACAAACCTGGTGGTGGTGGTGAAGTGGGGTGGCAATATTTAAAATCACGTAATCCGAATACTATTGCTATTAACTCAAGTTTATTATTATCTAATAATGAATTGGGGTTAAGTGATTTAAACACAGATAGTTTCACCCCTATTGCCATCATGGCAACCGAATGGATTAGTTTATCTGCTTCCAAACAGTCAGATTTACAATCTGGTAAAGAAGTGATGCGTAAATTAAAAAAAGATCCGGAATCATTAACGATTGGGGTAGCTCCTGGTTTAGGCAATAATGACCATTTGGCATTTGTCCAAGCTGCTAAAGCATCTGGTGTAGATGTCGATAAATTAGACTTTTTAGTTTATAAAAGTGGAGGCGATTTACAAACAGCTTTACTCGGGGGGCACGTTGACGTTGCTTCAACTGCAGTATCAGAAGTAAAAGAACAGCATCAAACAGGCAAATTAAAAATGCTTGCAGTAACATCAGATAAACGAATTGAAGGGATTGAAGATGTTCCTACTTGGAAAGAACAAGGATTGGATGTAGTATTCCCTCATTGGCGTGGCGTGATGGGCCCTAAAAATATGAACGCCGAACAACGTCACTATTGGGATAAAACAATGAAAAAAATTGTTGAATCTGATCAATGGCAAACGATACGTCAAAATAATGATTGGGAGAATTTCTATAAAGATAGCGAAGAAAGCGAACGTTTCTTAAAAGAACAACGTAAAAAATATAAAAAACTTGTAGAAGACTCAGGACTCAAATAAGGAGGACATTTCATGGCTAGACTCATTTTCCCCATAATTTTATTGCTATTTGGCTTAGTTTACCTTATTTTCACATTAAACTTACCTAAATCTAATATTGGTGATCCAAATAGCCCAATGTATTTCCCATTACTTATCTCAATCTTATTAATTGTTATGAGTGCGATTTATTTTTTCCAAGAATTTCGTAAAAGAAGTGAAAATTTTACCGCTTTTGCACAATTACTGGAACGTGCAACTTTACTTAGAATTATTTTCACAATTATATTCGCACTTATTTATGCATTTCTTTTCGAACCGCTTGGTTTTTTAACTTCAACGATTTTATTTTTAGGAGCTGTTTTATTCTTAATTAACGGCTTTAAACGCTGGTTGCAAAACATATTAGTAACCATTATATTTTCAGCAATTACATGGTACACGTTCTCACAATTACTTGACGTTAGCTTACCTTAAGGAGGAGTAACATTATGGGAATAGATATAAATAGTTTTATGGAAGGCTTGTCAACAGCCTTGCACCCAATAAATATTTTATGGGTACTTATTGGAGGTTTTTTAGGTACTGTAGTAGGCATGTTACCCGGCTTAGGTCCAGCAACAGCAGTTGCAGTGTTGATACCTGTAACATTTGGCATGGAACCTGTGAGTGCCTTAATATTAATGATTGCCATTTACTATGGCGCCATGTTTGGTGGCTCTCGTAGCTCCATTTTATTGAATACACCTGGTGATGGTTCTGCGATAGCAGCAACATTTGACGGTTATCCAATGACCAAAAATGGAGAAGCTGGAAAGGCTTTAACTATTTCTGCTATCGCATCATTATTTGGTGGTATCGTTGCAGTATTAGGTTTTATATTACTGGCTAAACCACTGTCAAATTTTGCTTTAGAATTTGGCCCACGAGAATACTTTGTATTATTTCTCTTTACCCTGTCTGCCATCGTTACATTATCCTTAGGCAAGATGGTCAAGGGTTTTATAGCCATGGCAATCGGTTTAATGATTAGTACAGTTGGTGTAGATTTACAAACAAGTATCTACCGATTTACTTTTGATATTCCACACTTAAGTGAAGGCATTGATTTTTTAGTCGTTATTATTGGCGTCTATGCTGTAGCCGAGGTGTTGTTTAACTACTTAAATTTGCATGCTTTAAAGCCTCCAAAAACAGATGTCGGCTCAATGAAATTATCTAAAAAAGACTGGAAACAAACACGTATGGCGATGTTGCGTCAGAGCCCTATTGGCTTTCTCATCGGTGTCTTACCCGGTGCTGGGGGATCAATTGCAGCATTATTAAGTTATTCGACAGAAAAACAAATTTCTAAAAATGGAAAAAAATTCGGAAAAGGTCAAATCGAGGGTGTAGCAGCACCTGAAGCTTCCAATAATGCGGCTTCAGTAGGTGCATTAATTCCATTACTGACGATGGGTGTCCCTGGATCAGGAACAACTGCCGTTATTTTAGGTGCTGTTATCATGTTAGGACTACAACCTGGTCCCTTGTTATTTGAAAACGAACCTGAAACGGTTTGGACATTAGTTAATAGTATGCTTATCGGCAATATCTTTTTAGTTATCTTAAATATTGCTCTTATCGGTTTACTACTAAAAATATTACGTACACCGCCAAAGATTTTATATCCAATAATTTTAGTGCTCGCTTTTGTAGGTACTTATACTTTAGGTTATAGTGTAACTGATTTTTACATCTTAATAATTTTTGGTATCGTTGGTTTAGCATTAAAATTATTAGATTTTCCAATCGCTCCACTTATTCTATCGACTATTGTGGGTTCTGATATGGAACAAAATTTCCGTAAAAGTTTAATCGTTAGTAATAACAATGTCAGTGATATTTTCTTAGGCTCACCTATTAGCATTGTATTAACTTTAATGACGATTCTCGCTTTATTTTACCCACTAATTATAAAAGGATTTAAAAAAATAAAGAACTAAAAAGTTGATATGAAAACCAACCTAATTATAAATTACAGCATAGATCAAACCACATCATCCTCTTGATTTCACAAGTTCATGTTCTTGTCAATGTACATATAAGCTGCTTTGGCATCACGCTTAATTGTTATTATGCACATTTTGTTGAAGTGTCCGCAAAAATATCACTTAAATATTCTGTACAATTATGAAATAAATAGCACTCTAAGTATTCTTAGCGCGCTGTCAAAACGTAGATAAACCTTAGGTGCTAGCTCGCTCGCCTAAGGTTTGTTTATTTATACCTATTAATTAAGTTTATTGAATAGCAATGTTATTTCAAATCAAAACCGACTTTTTTATCAGCCACATCTCCTTTTTTAAGATTTAAGGCTGCACAAATGAGTATATTAGACACGAGAACTTTTTTATTCCCCTGTATCATATCCATCTCATATCAAGCCGATCTTTCGTATCACCAAACCTTCTTTTTACTGTTTGACATTGTCATTTAATATCTACAAATTTCAAATTTTCGACGATGAGCAAAATCATCTCGCCCGACATGGCTCCGCATTTGCATTATGGCAATTTTATTTTCACAACATTCATGTAACAAAGAATATATTTTACATTTTGAAGCATCAGACATATGTCATCTATATCCGAAAGGCATCATTCATTTAAATAATAAAGACTCATTATTTGAATAAATATAGCTATTGTTTAATTTATGTGTTTTATAATATTGGCAGTACTTTAAGCCGATTCCTGCGAGAATAGCACTAGCTGAAGACTACAGACTGAGGCTGTGCTCGCGGAAAGCGTGCACAAAAAACTGCCAACAAAGTTAGAAACTTGGTCGACAGTTTGACGTCGCGCTAAATATTGTTAGCGCAATGTTGCATTTATTTTTTTACTTTTTCTTTATGTTCAATAGCTTCTAACATCACTTTAGTCATTGCAGTCAAATCATATTTTGGTTCGAAGCCCCACTCTGCTCTAGCACAGCTCACATCTATATTATCTGGCCAACTGTCTGCAATGGTTTGTCTTGTTGGATCCACATCGTAAGCTAATTCAAAATTTGGATAAAATTCTTTAATCGCTGCTGCTACCATTTCTGGTTCGATACTCATTGCACTTAAATTATAAGCATTACGATTAATTAGTTTTACACCATCAGCTTCCATTAACTTAATAATAGCATCGATGGCATCATCCATAAACATCATATCCATAAATGTATTTTCAGCTATAAAGCTCGTGTATTTTCCTTCTCTCACAGCTTCAAAATATATCTCAACTGCGTAGTCAGTCGTACCGCCACCTGGTTCTTTAACATGTGAAATTAACCCAGGAAAACGAACACTACGTGTATCAACACCAAATTTATCAAAGTAATACTGACAAAGTAATTCCCCTGCTACTTTATTGACACCATACATTGATGTCGGACGTTGAATAGTCACTTGCGGCGTGTTTACTTTTGGCGTTGATGGTCCAAATGCTCCTATAGAACTTGGAGTAAAGAATTTCAAATTATAAGTTCGTGCAGCTTCTAAAGCATTCATTAAACCACCCATATTTAAATCCCAAGCAAATAAAGGATTCTTCTCAGCTGTAGCTGATAATAAAGCTGCCATATGCATCATCGTATCTACTTTAAATGTTTCTACTAACTCGAACATACGATCACGATCTGTAACATCTAAAATTTCAAACGGTCCTTCCATAATAGGTGAATCTAATTCTGGTTTTCTAATATCTGTAGCTAACACGTTTTCATTACCATATAATGCTCTACATTTCACTACTAATTCAGTACCTATTTGCCCTAGTGCACCAGTAATCATAATTTTTTTCATTTCTCTCTCTCCCTGTCTATTGCTAAAATGCAATGTATTTCTCATGTGAACATTTAACTCATTTCAACTATTATTATAGTATAAAAAGCTATTTTTGTATACTTCGAGTGAACATAAATGCTTGAATTAATTTATTTCAGCATCTTATTAAAAATGCATCAGTAGCAACAATCAGCCAATTTTGTGCAGTAAAAACAAAAATTCTAAATATTTTTACTATTTGATTATATATTTTTAAGTTAAAATACACTTCATTATAATATACAAAATATTGTGCTAATATTTGTTTTTAATAAATTGTTTTTTATTAAAATTTATAAACAAAGGGGATGACAAACAATGTCTAAGTTACCACAACAAAATGATAGTCATAAACAGCCTAAAAAATGGCTGAAGATGCCACATATTTATGTGTTGCTATTTATTTTTGGTGTTATTGCTACCATTTCTACTTATTTAATACCTTCTGGTGTATTCAAACGTGTAAAAGGTCCAGAGGGACGAGAAATGGTAGACGCTGACTCGTTTAAATATGTACAATCAGATCCAATTGGTCTTATCGATTTCATTACAATCATACCTAGAGGTTTGATAGAAGCTGGAGAAATTGTATTCTTCACTTTAATAATCGGTGGTATGTTTATGGTTTTACGTCGTACTGGCATTATCGAAATAGGGGTTGATAAATTAGCACGTCGCTTTATGAATCAAAGTATTTTTATTATTCCTGTCTTAACTATTACATTTGCTATTATTGCTACTTTAATTGGTACAGCCGAACTATCACTCGTATACATACCAGTTATCTTACCGTTAATCATCGCACTTGGTTATGATTCCATTACGGCCAGTGCTATTGCTTTGTGTGGTACGGTAGTAGGTTTTACTATAGGGGTACTTAATCCAATCAACACAGGTTTAGCACAAAAATTGTCTGGTATTCCCGTCTTTTCAGGTTTAGGTTTTCGACTAGTTTTATTTGTAATTGTTATTATAGTTACCGTATTATTTATAATGAGACATGCCAAAAAAGTAAAAAGTAATCCTTCGTATAGTTTAGTTTATGAAGAGGATCGAGAAAAACGTGAAATTTATAAAGATATTACGCAACATCAACCACTTGTGGCAACAAAACGTCAAAAAATTGGTATCGCAGTAGTCTTACTTTTCTTTATAGTTTTAGTTTACGGTGTTATCACACAAGGCTGGTTCATGGTCGAAATGTCAGGACTTTTCATTGTTATGGGTATTGTCGTCGGCTTAATCACTGGACTCAACACTCAAGAGATTTGCGAAGCCTTTAATGATGGTTTTAAAGATGTCTTAATGGGAGCAATCATTGTCGGTTTAGCCCGTCCATCGCCGTTGTACTTGAAGATGGTAAAATTATGGATACGATTGTTCACAGCTTAGGTTCTGTACTTGATGGCGCCACACCAACGGTAGCTGCCGTTGGTATGTATGCTGTACAAGTTTTAATTAATTTCATTATATCTTCAGGTAGTGGTCAAGCATTAGTAACTATGCCTATCATGGCTCCATTAGCCGATATGTTAGGTATTACGCGACAAACAGCTGTCCTCGCTTTCCAATTAGGTGATGGCTTTACACACGTGTTTTATCCAACAAGTGGTTACTTTATGGCCGCATTAGCAATTGGCGGTGTATCTTATACTAAGTGGATTCGTTTCTTTTTCCCACTATTTATTATTTGGGCCGGTATATCAGTCATCGCATTAATTATTGCTCAGTTAACAGGCTACTCTTAAAAAATATATTATAAAAAAAGGATGACTTCTACGTTAATCACGTAAAAGTCATCCTTTTTATTGTAGATATTAGCACAAATTGTGTACTAACCATCCGACGAAATATGTTGTTTGAAAGCTACAACTATCAACTTACCGCTCATTAACTTTGCATTTTCTTAACTTTTTTAGGACCTTCATGTAGTTTAAATGATAATGCAAAAGCTAAGAATGTTACGATAGTGGCTACTATGAATGAAATGTTCACACCGTGAATAATACCTTCTGCTCCACCATCTGATACTGCAGCTAATGACATAATAGTAATAAATACAGCTGTACCGATAGCACCTGCCATCTGTCTAAATGTATTATTCATCGCTGTACCATGTGGTATTAACTGTTTTGGCAAATGATTAATTGCTAAAGTTGTCATAGGCATCATAACCATTGCAATAGCAACCATACGTATACTGTTCATTATAGTTAAATACGTAACACTAGTATGACTAGTTAAAAATGTAAATGGCAAGGTAGATAATGCTAATAGTAATAAACCAATTCGTGCCAACCACTTACCACCGAATTTATCAAACATGTAACCGGTGATCGGGTTCATAAGTCCCATAACTATTGCACCTGGTAGTAAGACTAAACCAGATTCTAATGCTGTAAGTTGTAACATATTTTGCATATATAGAGGCAAAATAATATTTGTGGCAATCATTACTGCAAAGACGAACATGCCTAAAATAGTACCAATGGTAAAAATATTATAATTAAATACTCTAAATTCAAGCATAGGTTCTTTGAGTTTCAATTGACGTTTAATAAAGAAGTATAATGTTACGACACCAATAATTAATGTGATAATAACACGCAGACTCGTAAATCCAGCTTCACTTACTGTACTAAAGCTGTATAATAAACCACCAAAACCAACTGTAGATAAAAGCACTGATAGTTTATCTAATTTTGGATGAGTTAACTCTGTAACATTTGATAATAAATAATACGCAGTAATAATATTAACTACCGCAATTGGTAAAATTACATAGAAAACACTTCTCCAAGTAAAGAACTCTACTAAAATTCCTGATAATGTAGGCCCTATCGCTGGCGCAAAAGCGATAACTAAACCGAATAATCCCATAGCTGTTCCGCGTTTTTCCTCTGGGAATAATAAGAATAAAATTGTTTGCATCAGTGGCATCATAATACCTGCACCTGCTGCTTGTAAGATACGACCGATTAATAAAATACTAAAATTAGGCCCAATTGCACAAATTAATGTACCTACTGTAAATATCCCCATCGCTGATAAGAACAATTGCCTCGATGTAAAACGTTCAATAAAGAACGCTGTCACTGGAATCATAATACCGTTAACTAACATAAAAATAGACTGTAACCATTGCACGGTACTATTAGATAGTTGCAAATCTTTCATAATGGGTGGAAGCGCAGTACCAAGTAATGTCTGATTTAATATTGTGATAAAAGCACCAGATAATAGCACAATAAATAGTGGCATGTTTTTACCTAAATTAAATTTTTCACTTTCAGCCAAAAAAACCCTTCTCTCTTTTATTAAATTTTTATTGTTGGCCTCAGCTTTAAAAATATAAGCGTTCTGTAGTTGTAATTTCGTGTTGCTGACTATCATTGAGCAGCTGAAGAACCGCGAAAATACAATTGTAATAAGCCTTGAAATGACAGTCTTTTATACTCGTCATAACAGCAATTATTAAATTGTACCACTTTCAAAATCACAAGTCTAATGACTGATTTATCACACAATTATAGCGCTGTTGACAATGGTTAACTATCTTGATATAAACAACTTAACATTTAAATTGGAGATGATGATATGTTGCACCTAAATGCTACATGCTTAATACACAATGCATTTTGTAATGCTTTGTAAATCATTCGCTTTTCACAAAGTATTACCTTAACTAAAAATACATTTTGTGAAAGGAAATAAAAAATGAATCTTAATCTATATCCATATCAATATAACTTTATTGCAGATAAAATAGCACATTTACTCAATGTTTATCATTCAGTGAATGATCCTAAAACAGTAACATCGATTCAAGAAGCCGTACGAGAAGACATACTTCAAACCTTCCCAAGTACAAATTCTGAAATTACTAACAGTATTGAAGTGCTAATGAATAGGAAGTGCTCTACAGCACAAGCTGAAAAGATACTCAAATCATTTCAGTCCTATGTTATTCCTTTTGAACATCCGACCAAAAAACAAGTCGAACGTGTGTTTAAAAAAGTAAAAAAATTAAAAACACCATTCATTAGTGATGAGGTCTTATTAGAAAGTACGTACATCGGCTGGAACGATATCGCATCAAATCGTAAGTACGTCATATATTATGATAGTAATCATCAACTTCAAGGATTTTATGGCGATATTACACAAAATACCGTCAAAGGATTTTGTGCCATATGTAATAAACAATCCAACGTCACGTTATTTACAAGAAAAACAAAAGCTACTAGTGATGGGCGCTATACTAAAAAAGGTGATTACATTTGTTTAGACAGTACGAAATGTAATCAACAATTATCAGCAATACAGCAGTTCTATCAATTTTTAACGAAAATCGAAGCACAGTAGTACTTTCAGACTGTCGATAACCCTTAGGTGATAATTCGCCTAAGGGTTATTTGTTTATATATTAATTAATGTATTAAATAACAGCGGTCATTTATCATTGGTAGTACTTGAGCCGACTCCTGCGGGAATAGCACTCGCCGAAGACTACAGGCTGAGGCAGTGCCCGCGGAAAGCGTGCACAAAAACTGCCAACAAAGTTAGTACTTCATCGAAAGTCTATGAACTGGATGCATCAATGATGTTCGAGCGTTTTTTGCTCGATACCTTGATGTTTTACTGTTTTATATAAGTAATAAAGGTATTTGCCACAGAATATTTATTTTGCACTCCTTTAGTCAGAGCGGTGAAATAAATATAATAGTCAAAATGATTGCCAATAGGTATTTGTTCAATCATTCCACTTTCAATTAATAAATCTTCTTCCAACATTAAACTCGACACAATACTAACACCTAAACCTTCAGCTACTGTACGTAGCACTACTCCTGGGTTATTTGTGCGAAACACAATTTTTAATGGGCCATAAACCTCTTCAAATTCTTTAAAATTATGTTGATAAAAACTACGATCATATAAAACAAATGGATATTGTTGTATTTCCTCTAAACTCACTACATCTTTTAACACCAATTTAGATTTTTTGGGCACTATTAATTTAAAATCACTAGTCCGATTTAATGAATGCAAGGTTATAGTTGAACTAAGTTGTTCATTATCACGAATACCTATTAAACCAATATCTACTTCATTATTTTCTACCAACCGGATGATATCTTCACGTGAACTTTCAAAAATTTCAACATTTATATGTGGGTAATCTTTCTTAAATGCTGATAATGCCTTAGGGATAATTTTATTGAATAAAGTAGGAATAGTGGCGATAATTAAAGATCCTTTCAAATGAGAAGTCATCGCTTCAACTTCTGCTGACAACTTGTCACGCGAATCTAAAATATCAATAATAAAGGGTATCAATTGTTTACCTTCTGGCGTTGGTAACGTCCCTTTACGTGAACGATGAAACAATGTATAACCTAGTTCTTGTTCTAAATTCGCTAATGATTGACTCATAGCTGACTGACTAATATGAATCGCTTCTGCAGCATGAATCATAGACTCCATTTCGTAAATCTTTTTGACATATGCCAGTTGCTCAAAATTCACCAAATCCCCTCACCTTAGTAAAACTTATATTAATATCACAAATTCCAATTATACATAAGTATATTTTAATTATTATAATATTAATTGTTTTGATATTACAACTAAAAGGAAGGTCTTACTATGTATGACAAACTATGGTCTAAAGATTTTATCTTTATTACTATTGTTAATTTTTTAATGTATCTCATACATTATGCGCTTATTGTGTCCATTACTGTATTCACAATAGAAAAATATAACGCTTCCGAAAGTATGGGAGGATTGGCAGCTGGTATTTTTATCATCGGTATGCTGTTTGGTAGATTATTTGCCGGAAGAATTATAGATAATATGCAACCTAAAAACGTCTTGTTAGGTGGCATTTTATTTTCTATTGTTACGGTAGCATTTTATTTTGCTATACACAGTCTAATTATTTTAATGATAGTTCGTTTATTACATGGCGTTGCATTTGGTTTATCATCCACTGCAACTGGTACTATGTCTTCGCGTATTATTCCCGAAAATCGTAAAGGCGAAGGAATTGGCTATTATGCTTTAAGTGTCACAGTAGCTTCTGCTATCGGTCCATTCGCTAGTATTATTATCAACCAAAATTTAGGTTTCCAAGGAAACTTTTTACTATGCTTGATTGTTATTATTCTCGCATTTGTTGTTGTATTAAGTATTAAAAAATTAGCCATATCTACCATATCAACTGAAAGCCCAAGACCATCTGGAATACAAGCTTATGTTCAAAAAGAAGCACTACCTATTGCAATGGTCGCAGCCTTAGTAGGTATAGCCTATTCTAGTGTGCTATCATTTATGACTGTTTTCACTGCTAAAATTGATTTGGCAGCCGCTTCCAGTTTCTTTTTTATAGTTTACGCCGTAAGTACATTTGTTACACGCCCTATTACTGGAAAAATCTTTGATCAATACGGAGAAAATAAAATTATGTATCCAGTACTCGTTAGTTTTATCATCGGGTTGATAACGCTAGGAATGACAAATGGTAGTATTGTTTTATTTATTTCTGCGATCTTTATTGGTATTGGCTACGGTACAGTTATCCCTAGTGCGCAAGCCATTGCTATCCAACAGTCACCAAAAGAAAAAATTGGTCTAGCCACATCTACTTTTTATATGTTTGCTGATCTAGGTGCTGGTATTGGACCATTTATTTTAGGCTTCATTATTCCATTTATTGGTTATCGTTATTTATATATTGTCATGGGACTACTCGTTATCGTATCACTTTGTGTTTATTATTTCGTACATGGCAAAAAAGCGTCACAACAACAGTATAATACCTAATAAAATAAATTTAGTGACTGCACCTTTGATAATGTTGATTAGTAGAATTAAATGTACTCATTAAGTATGTTAAAGACTCTATGTCACTGTTCATGTTAATCATAAAAACGCCCAGAACATTATTAATGTTCTGGGCAACATGATCACCGTAGTGACTATATTTTAAAACTTGTCTTTTAAATCATTCGCTTTATCTTTTGCTTTATCTTTTAATTCTTCTTGTTTTTCTTTGTCATCTTTCACTTCATTCACTTTGTCTTCAGCTTGGTCTTTAAATTCGTCAAATTTACTCATTATAAATTCCTCCTTAAGTTGAATGTATATTAACTTTACCACTTATAACTTTATTTAAACTTAATTTTTAAATTTTTTGATAAATCTACTTTACTATATTATCTATAATGCTTATTAATATAAAAAATCATTTTTCTTTAAGTTTTAATTAAGTATTTTATCTATAACTAAATAGACTGCACAACGTAGTGTACAGTCTAGCTCAGTATACACTTCACTGTTCTATATTTAAGTGTTGTGCTATTTCAAATTTTTTATTTTCAAAATCCAAGTTTTGTTGATCGATCGGTTCACCTTGCTCAATTACATGTTTCACATTGTCTAGTTGAAATTGCCATCCAGCAAAATCTAAAATGATGTGCGGAAAAGTATAAGGTAAATATTCTTCTAACGTTAATATCGTACTATTATTGTCTGCTTCTAGCTGAAATTTTACTTCTCCTACATCCCATGTATAACTTATACGTTGGTCCTCAGCAAATTCGGTAATATGCATTGTTTCATAGTTGTCACCTTCTAAATGAAAGTAAATATGTCCGCCTACTGCGCGTTCGTCCACTTCTAATTGTGGAAACCATTGTTGAATACCTTCCGTCGTACTTAAATATTTAAAAACCGTCTGTGGTGTAGCTTCAATATATGTTTTCGCAGTTTGATATGCACCATTGTCATCTTGTGAATATTTAATATCCATTAGAATCCTCCACTCATTAATTGAAATCCATTATATTTATTACCCAGTATTACCACGGCTTAGTGATAAATCTCCACTTTTTTCACTGCTTTATAATACACTGCAATTAAGAATATAAACCATAATGGTGTGATATACATACCACTGCGTGTTTCAGGTGTAACAGCTAAAATGACTAGCACAAATACGAAGAATATTTGCACGAAATACGCCATCGTTAGACCACCTGGCAATTTGAAGCTACTCGTTTTATGTGATTGAGGTTCATTTTTACTATATTTTACGTAAGCATGCATAATAAACATCCAATTAATAATTAATAATATAGTCGATAAAGATGTAACATAGAAAAATACTTGTGTCGCATTTGGAATGAAGTAATTCATGATTACAGTTATCGACAACAATAAACAAGTGACCATAATTGCCACAAAGGGCACGCCTTGTTTATTTTGTTTTAACAATAGTGGATGCACTTGTTTTTTATCTGCTAATCCAAATAAAATTCTACTATTTGCAAAGATTCCACTGTTACATGAAGATGAAGCAGCAGTTAACACGACGAAATTGATCAATCCTGCCGCGAAAGGTACACCGATTAATGCAAATAATGCTACAAATGGACTGTTATCTGGATTTGCTTGATTCCAAGGTATGATAGACATAATAACAGCCAATGCCCCAACATAAAATATTAAAATTCTAATAGGTACATTGTTTATGGCCTTAGGTATCGTCTTACGTGGGTCTTTCGTTTCACCTGCTGTAATACCCACAATTTCAATTCCAGTAAATGAAAAGACTACCATTTGAAAGGACATTAAAAACCCGGAAGCACCATGTGGAAAAAAGCCGCCATGTGAATATAAATTAGATAAGCCAGTTGTGCCATAATGTGTATTAAAAGCAAAACAAATCATGACAATACCAATGACGATTAATGCAATAATTGTCACTACTTTAATAATAGAAAACCAAAATTCAAGCTCACCAAACATTTTCGTACTTGCCAAGTTCAATGTCATTAAAATTAAAATACACGCAAGAGATGTAATCCAGTTTGGTAATTCTGGCAACCAATATTCAACATATTTGGCAACGGCAGTAATTTCTGCCATGCCAGAAGTAATCCAAGTTAACCAATACGTCCAGCCTGTCAAAAATCCAGCTAATGGCCCTATTTGATCATGAGCAATATCAGCAAATGTTTTATATTGCGTATTAGAAATTAACATTTCCCCCATTGCACGCATAAACATAAACAGTACAAATCCTACAATAATGTAGGTCAATAAAATCGAAGGCCCCGTCAAACTAATCGACTGGCCTGCACCTAAAAAGAGTCCAGTGCCTATCGCTCCTCCTATAGCAATCAATTGAATATGTCTATTGCTTAGCTCTCTATTTAACTTATGTGCCATCTAATTCCCCATTTGTTTATTAGATTAAAGTATGCATGATAAATATGTAGTTTATTCAAACCCCTTTTTGAACAAACAATTGTACATTCATAAACATATCTCAACAATACTTTATTGTATAATATTCTTTTTTTCTAAAAAATTCAACAATCTTTAAATTTTATAATATTTTTGTTTATTTAATCAACATTTTACATAAAAATAAATTAATGGCACAACATAGTGATGATAACGCTTACGCTACAATATTTGAAATGGGTAATTATACTATATATAATAATAAACTAACAAAGGGAGTTGATTTCACGATGAAAAATAATATTTATGGTAATGTACCAACTTTTCTAGGCAGCAAGAATTTATCACATGCAACTGAATTAGATACTGATGTCCTTGTTTATGGCGTACCGTTTGAAGGTGAAAGCACTTGGGGAGACTATACTGGAGTGGAATTAGGTCCAAAACAAATTCGTTTATCTTCTGCTCGTTATAGCCAATACTTACCCGAACTTAATCATATTGATGTCAGCAAACATTTATCTATGGGTGACGTGGGAGATGTCCCTTTCGTAGCGCATGACAATAAGCAAAGTTATGACAATATAGAAAGTTTTGCTTACAATTTATGGCAAACGAATAAATTTTTAATCGGCCTTGGTGGCGAACATGGTGTTACATATCCAATCTTAAAAGCATTAACTAAAACGAATAAGCGTGTAGGTATTATACACTTAGATGCACATTACGATAATATGCCCGATCATGAAGGTGAGGCGTATGCTCGAAGCACGCCTTTTATGCGCTTATATGAAACAGAAGGTATTAGAAATGAAAGTATTATCCACACAGGGATTCACGGACCGCGTAACAAACCTGAAACTGGCCAATACGCCGAACAAGCAGGTGCCGTGACTTTAACAATTAATGATATTCGCGAAGCAACAAACTTAAAAAAATTAGCTAAAGATATTTATGCTTTGGCCAGCAAGGATGTGGACGTTGTCTATTTAACTATTTGTAGTGACGTATTAGATTTCGCCTTTAATCCAGGTGGCCCAGTTGATGGCAACGGTATTACTTCTTATGAATTATTAACGTTAATTCATGAATTTGGCAAACTTGGTTTGTGTGGCATGGATTATGTAGAAGTATATCCAATGCAAGATGCCAATCAAAATTCTGCTCATTTTGTCTCTACAGCTGTACTTTACGTATTAGCCGGTCACGCGAAATATTTAGGTAAACTATAGGCCTAAGCAAACAGGGGATGTGGTTCTGATGTTGGGTGGTTTCAAAAAAATACTAAAATCTTTAGGTCCAGGAATGATTATTACTGCTTCATTTATTGGCCCGGGTACTGTAACTACCATGACTCAAGGTGGTGCAGGTTTTGGTTATAGCTTATTGTGGGCAGTAGTATTTTCTATCATTGCGACGATTGTATTACAAGAAATGATTATTAGACTTTCTCTTGTCACTCGAGAAGGTTTGGGTGAAGCGATTCAGGAATTGTTTGCCCATAAAATCGGTAAATTTATCATTGTCTGGTTTACACTTATTGCAGTTACTATCGGCTGTGCAGCGTATATCAGTGGAGATTTAATTGGTACCTCATTAGGTGCCTCTTATTTGTTACATTTGCCTGAACATTTGGTAGCACCTGTAATCGGTATCATCATTTTACTTATCGGATTATTTGGGAATTATCGCTTCTTAGAAAAGATCATGCTTGTCTTAATGGTTATCATGGGTCTCATTTTTATAATTACGATGGTTGCGATTCAACCTGATGTAATGGGCATACTGCAAGGTGTCTTTGTGCCTTCCATACCAGATGGTTCAATATTCACAGTTATCGCTTTGATTGGTACCACTGTTGTACCGTACAATTTCTTTATACATTCAACTGCTGTACATGAACGCTTTAAAGATTTAACTGATTTAAAATTTGCTAGATGGGATACAATTATTTCAATTGCTATTGGTGGTGTTATTTCTGCCGCCATTTTAATCTCTGCTGCAACTTTAATTAAAGGTGAAGAAGTTACCAGTGTAATTCAGCTAGCAGGACCGCTGAAACCAGTATTTGGTGACTTTGCCCCTATTATTATTAGTATCGGATTATTCGCTGCTGGTTTATCATCTGCTATTGCATCTCCAACTGGTGCTGCTGCAACCATTAGTAGCTTGTTAGGATGGAAAGGTGGTATGCGCAGCAAAAAATATAAAGCGGTATTCGTTGTTATCATCATCATAGGTATTATTACTTCAGCTTTAGGTTTTGAACCTTTACAAGTACTACTTATCGCACAAGCTTTAAATGGCATTATTTTACCACTTGTTGCCATATTAATCTTAATTATTATTAATAAAACGAAACTTATGGGCAAATATGCAAATACATGGCAACTTAATATCATTAGTTTTATTGTTGTCTTAGTTGTTACATTTTTAGGTCTTTATAGTTTAATAGATGCCGTTAAGAATATTTTTGCAGCATAATAATTGAGACTGGGACAGAATTAATTCATCCCAGTCTCCTTTCATATTGTCAGTAGATGACTAAGCTAAAATGTGCTTCACATTAAGCTTTTTTCAATTCTGGTCATCCTTACCGAGGGTACGACGAAACCTTTGTAATAAAACGAGATTCTGTCCCACTCCCTCAGTTTATTCTGGCCTAGGAGCTGTCGCCAATTGTGATACCTCACGCATTATCCTCGCCTTTTTATACCCATGAATATCATGTAACTCGTTGTAAGCTTCAAACAATGTTTGATAACGTTCTACTTTAGTTGGGTCTGGCTCAACTTCATAGAGTACTGGCTCCTTCATTGCTTGAATGGCGCTATCAAATGTAGCATGTGCATTACCACTAATCGCCCCTAGTATTGCAGCTCCAATAGCTGGTGCATATTCACTATCGATTACAGTTATTTTTTTGTTGAGCACATTTGCATAAATATCCATCAGCAATGGATTTTTCTTCGGAATACCACCACAAGCAAAAACACGATCTACCGTCATCTGCCATCCTTCATATTGTTGCATAATCATTTTCGTTCCAAATGCTGTAGCTTCCATATAGGCTCTATAAATTTCTGCATGCGTCGTTTTCAATGTCATACCAAACAAACAACCTGTTAACTGACTGTCACTAAGTACGCTACGATTACCATTATGCCAATCAAGTGCGATTAATCCACTTTCACCCGGATAGAGCTGTTCTGCTTTTTGATTTAACACCTCAAAAATCGAAATACCTAGTTGTGTTGCTTCCTCAACATAAGCAGCGGGCGCCTGTTTAGCCACATACTCAAATAAATCTCCTACTGCAGATTGTCCTGCTTCGTACGCATAGATACCTGGAATGATCGCACCTTTTACCGAACCAGAAATCCCTGGCACTTTGTGTTGTGTTTTATTTAACATTAAATGGCAGGTGCTTGTTCCCATCACCATAGTCATTTCTTTATCTTGTTGTGAACCAATGCCTAACAAACTGGCATGAGCATCAATAATAAAAGGACTTACTTGTGTTTCTGGAGCTAAACCTAGTTGTTCAGCCATATCTGCGCTAAGTCTTCCTGCAGTCTCACCTATTTTAACAATAGGTGCATCGACTTTAGTACGCACAATTTCTGAAAGTTCTCCATCTACTTTATCGAACAAATCATAATGAAATCCTTCCTCTTCTTCCCAAAACGATTTGAAGCCAAGGCCACAGTTCGATCTAATATTTCTCCCTGTCAGTTTGTTCACAATCCAGTCTCCAGCTTCCATAATATAGCTTGTTGCTGCCATCACCTCAGGAGCTTTATTGTTTACTTCTAAAATTTTAGGAATCATCCATTCACTACTTACATTAAAACCATAATATCCTAACCAACGATTTTTTTCAGCCAGTGCCGTTGTAAATAATTGATCTGCTTCTGCTTGTGCGCCATGATGTTTCCACAATTTAACATAGGCGTGTGGGTTATTTTGAAACTGTGCTAAATTATGAACTGGTTCTAACGTTTCATCAACAAACATGACAGTTGATGAGGTAAAATCAATACCAATACCCACTATTTCCTTAGGTGAAATAGCTACATCAGCCAACATAGCTGGTATACCTTCATTAATTACTTCCAAATAATCATTAGCATTTTGTAAGGCAAATTCACGTGGTAATTCCACACCATTCAAACTTTTTTCTATCGTACCATGGGTATATGGTTTAACATATTGTGTTACTATTTCTCCAGTTGACGTATTAATTAAAAACACTCGCCCTGAACTTGTCCCAAAATCAATCCCTATACTATAACTCATAAATACCCTCCGTCCTTTTAACATGGAAACGTTTTCTTAAATGATAAGCAAAATCGACTAAAAAATCAATATACACAACGCTTAATAAACAAGTAGCTACATTTTTATTGTTCATTTATGTTTGTTTTTTCTTAATTCATCGCTTATTATATGAAATATAAACAAAAACAAACATTTTCTGAGGTGGTATATGATGAATATTCAATCAACTGCTTATCGTTTAACCGCAACTGGTGTCTTTGAAAAAACTACACTGTCACATGATTTTAATGAAGGCGATATCGTCGTGAAACCGACAAAAGCAAGTATCTGTCATGCAGATTTGCGCTACTATACTGGTAAGCGTCGCCCAGAAGCATTAGCTAAAAAATTGCCAATGGCTTTATTCCATGAAGGTATTGGTGTAGTAGAACAATCCAAACATTCAACTGTAGATGTAGGTGATAAAGTCGTAATCGTGCCCAATATTCCTTCAAGACTGCGTAAAACTAGTTTTCCTACTACTGAACTTTTAGATAATTACGATGAAAATGCATTATTTATGGGCAGTGGATATGATGGCATTTGTCAAAGTCATATGGTAGTTCCCGGTGATAATGTCGTTAAAATTCCGTCAGACTTAAATGAAGATGTCGCTTTATTAGCTGAATTATGTTCAGTTTCTTTATTTCCTATTAATCAGCTACAACAACTTACTACTACAGAAGCACCACAAGTAGCAATTTTTGGTGACGGACCGGTAGGTTACTTAGCAGCCAGTGCACTTCATTTTATATATGATATTCATCCTTCAAACTTAATCGTCTTTGGAGCGGATTCACAAAAACTAGCCGCTTTTGAGTCATTTGCTACAACACACTTAGTATTTGACTATAACTTCACACAACATCGCGGTGTACACACTGTCTTTGAATGTACAGGTGGTCATTTTTCAGAATCTGCAATCAATCAAGCAATTGACTTAATTGAGCGTCAAGGTCAACTTATTTTAATGGGTGTCACAGAAGATTTAGTAGGTATTAATACGCGTGACATTTTAGAAAAAGGATTAACACTGTCCGGTAGTTCACGTAGTACTAAAAGAGAGTTCGAACAGTTAATTGCTGCTTTTGCTAACCCAAACTATCAACAAGTTTTACAACAATTAATTCCTGAACAAGCCTATGATATTTACAATACTGCAGATTTAACTACTGCTATGGAAGATACAGTTCAACATAAAGGCTGGACAAAAACCTACTTACAATATCATTGGTAAGTGAGGTTGGACTTTACCGTACACAGCTTTATTACTCTATATTAATATTAAACTGAGGTGTTTTGTATGTTACCAGCTGACAGAGAACAGCGCATCATTACTTTTTTACAAACTAATAAACAAGCTACTGTGCGTACTTTAGCTACTGAATTTAATGTACATGCTGCAACTATTCGTCGTGATTTACACAAACTAGAACAATTCAACCAAATTAAGCGTACACATGGTGGTGTCGTGTTAAATAATACCGAAGTTTGGGATGAACTTAATTTTGATGATCGTGAAACTACTTTTTATGATGAAAAAAGACGTATCGGCCAGAAAGCGGCTGACTTCGTGGATGATAATGACACACTGATTATTGATTCTGGTTCTACAACATTACACTTTGCACATGCCTTAAAATCAAAACACAATTTGACAATAATCACGAATGATATTTATATTGCTTCGTTGTTAAAATCGAGTGGTCATCATATTATTGTTACAGGAGGATCTTTACATCCAGATAATTATGTTTTAAATGGTGCGTTAACGCTAACTAACTTAAGTTCATTCAACCCGCTCAAACTATTTTTAGCTACACCAGCGATTGATGCGCATAAAGGTGTAACGCATTATAATGACACATTAGCTGCAACAAAAAGACAAATGGTCGCTCAAGCAAAAGCGGTTTATGTTTTAGCTGATAGTTCCAAATTCGATAAAGTTTCATTATACTCTGTTTGTAATCCCCAACACATTACTACCTTAATTACTGACAACACGCACTCAGACATTAATTGGGATGATTATCAGGCACATGTCGAACAACTTATAATTATTGATACCCCCACTACTACCTAAATGCAAAAACAATGTTATTTCCTAACAAACAGGTTATTGGTATAATAACTTTATAAATTAACAACGTTGTTATAAAAGGAGCGCTAATTCATGAATACTAATCACACGCACATTTCCTATCCAAATTCCCATACCATTACGTTACAAAATAATGAGCAGACTTTCTATTGTACATTACGTATATTAGAACCACATATCATTAATATGAAACTCACACCTACAGCACCCATTGAGTTACCTACATACACTGTAACTCCTTTCGATACTGTTTTACCTTATGAAGGCTTATCCCGTTATCATACCCAAAACTTTAGCCTCCCTGACTTTACGACAAAACTAGATGCTGACACATTGACTGTTCAAACCGCTCTCCTTAAAGTAATCATCAACACGTCAACTTTGCATTGTGACTGGTATCAACTAAATACAGCTCAACAATGGTTACCATTATTTAGTGATAGAAAAACACAAGCCTATCAACACCATATTGCCGCTACACATCCAACTTGCCACTATATCTCACGTTCGTCTGAAGAACAATATTTTGGTTTAGGCGAAAAAACAGGCGGTGTAGATAAACATGGTCAACGTATGCGTATGACCAATATTGATGCGATGGGTTACAATGCCCAATCTACCGATCCTTTATACAAACATATTCCTTTTTACATTACACACCATCGTGATACTAAACAATCATATGGTTTATTTTACGACGACTATCAACGTTCTGTTTTCGATTTAGGGAAAGAGCTCGATAACTATCATGGTTACTACCGTTATTATGAGACAGCTGCTGACTTTCTCGATTACTATGTGATAGGTGGCAACAGCATTAAAGCAGTTGCTCAACATTTCAGTCAGTTAACTGGACGACCAACACTATTCCCAAGTTGGAGTGCTTCCTATTCAGGTTCTACAATGCAATATACAGATGAACCTCACTCTCAACAACGACTCAACCAATTTTTAACAGACTGCCAGCAGCATAATATTCATGTTCGTTCTTTCCACTTATCTTCTGGCTATACGTCAATCGACGATAAACGCTACGTATTTAATTGGAACTATGATAAATTTCCGGATCCAAAAGGTTTCGGACAAAAATTCACTGACAATAATGTTGAAATTGTTGCTAATATCAAGCCATCTTTAATGCTAAACCATCCTTTATTAGAAGAAGTATTAGCTTTCAATGGTTTTATTACAGACAGTGATGGTAATCCTTTAAAAATTCAATTTTGGGATGACCAAGGTTATTATTTAGATTTTACCAATCCACAAACAATAGCATGGTGGCAACAACAAATTAAAAAACAGTTGCTCGATAACCATATAAATTGTACGTGTAATGATAATAATGAATTTGAAATTTGGGATGATAACGCAACAGTATATGGATTTAATGGCCAATGTCAACGCTTCAATGACTATCGAGCAGTTATGCCTTTATTAATGTCTATGGCTTCAAGAGAAATTCAACAAACTGCGACAGCTACAGATTATCCATATATTATTAGTCGTTCGGGCTGTGCAGGTATGTCTAAATATGTCCAAACTTGGACAGGCGACAATGCTACAAGCTGGGAAACATTGGAATACAACAACTATATGGCACAAGGATTAAGTCTGTCTGGAGTACATAATTTTGGTCATGATATCGGTGGTTTTTCCGGTCCTAAACCGGATCCTGAATTATTTGTCAGATGGGTGCAAAACGGTATCTTTTATCCAAGATTCTCGATTCATTCTTGGAATAGTGATGCAACGGTGAATGAACCTTGGATGCATCCTTCTGTGGTGCCAGAAATCACAGCTGCAATGTTACTCCATGAACGTCTCGTCCCTTATTTTGATAAATTACAACAATTGAGTCACCAAAATTTTGAAGCCATTGTACGCCCTACTTTTTATGATTTTGAAGAGGATACAACAACGTTAACTAATACATCTGCTTGGATGCTTGGACCGGATCTATTGGTAGCTCCAATAGTGGCACAAGGACAGCAACAAAAATCAATTTACTTACCTGCTAATGATAGCGGTTGGATAGACTTCTTTACAAAGCAATATTATGATGGTGGTCAAACTATTACAATACCTGTCACTCTAGGTACTATTCCGATTTTTGTAGTTAACGGTAGCACAATTCCTTTATTAGATGACACTTTAACAGACACCACTCATCATAATTTCATGTCATAACCTATTATAAAATATTACAGTCACTCTAAAATAAGAGGGTTAGGAACAATTTACTGTTCCTAACTCTCTTTAGTCTGTTTGCTACTTTAATATTTGTTAACCATTAAAGGCTACAGGATTTGGTCCGATACGCTTGTCTTGATTTAATTTATCTAGTGCTGTCATTTTCTCCTCAGATAATTCAAAATTAAATACATCTAAATTTTCTTCTATACGTGTTGGCGTTACTGATTTCGGAATCGTGACTACACCATGTTCTATATTCCAGCGAATGATGATTTGTGCGGCAGATTTACCTAATTGTTGTGCAATAGTATTTACAACCTCATCTTGCAAAATTTCGCCATTCATTAATGGTGACCATGATTCCATTCGAATATCTTCTTGCATCAAATAATCTCGCAATGTTGCTTGTGTTAAATATGGATGAAATTCTACTTGATTAATTACAGGCTTAATTGCAGTTTGTGCTTTTAAAGTTTCTAAATGTTCAATATTAAAATTACTCACACCAATATTGCGTACTTTCTTTGTTTGGTACAATGCTTCCATACCTTGCCATGTTTCTACCATTAAAGTACTATTCGTCCCTGGCCAGTGCATCAAATATAAATCTAAATAGTCTAAGCCTAAATTAGTTATTGATTGTTCATAGCCTTGTACAACTTGATTATATCCAAAATCATCTAACCATAATTTTGACGTAATAAATAAATCTTCCCGTTGAATACCAGCTGCTGCTATACCTTCTGCAATCCCTTTACCTACCATTTCTTCATTACCGTATACTAACGCGGCATCGATACTACGGTATCCACTTATAATTGCATGTTTCACCGCATCTTTAGCTGTATTATCATTTTCCACTCTAAATACCCCTAACCCTAATTGAGGCATTAATTGACCGTTATATAATTTAACTTGTTTCATTGTTACGCTCCTTTAGTTAGCATTGCGCTAAGTTGTGTTCTTTTTCTTTTATATAAAGTACATACATCATTCCACTGGCTACAATAACCATAATGAAGGCAAAAAATGGTGTCATCATTACTGAAAATTGTTCTAATACATAACCACCGATTACTGAGCCAAGTGTAATGCCAACGTTAAATGCAGAAATATTTAAACTTGAAGCAAAATTGACTGTTGCTTTATTATCACGTTCTGCAAATAACACTACAATTATTTGCAAACCTGGGACGTTCATAAAGGCAAATAAACCCATTAATAAAATTGCCAATAACCCTAAAAAGTGTAAATGTGTTGTAAAACCAACGACTAATAATACGAAAGCTTGAATTAAGAAAATCACACTCAATGCTTTCGTAGGTGCTTGATTAGTAAATTTACCACCAAGGGTATTCCCAATCGCTACCATAATACCGTAAACCACAAGTAATCCCACTACTGCCTGATCACTATAACCTAAAGCATGTGTCAACATAGTTGTTAAATAAGTATAAACAACAAAAGTACCTCCATAACCCAATGCAGTAATTAAATAAACCATCATCAAAGATTTGTTTTTAAAAACTTTTAATTGTTGTGCAATTGGTGTCTGCTCATACTCATTTAAATCCTTCGGCACGACAATTATATTTGCTATTAAGCTGAGTAGCCCTATAAGTGCGATAGTTACAAATGACATCTGCCAACCAAATGTTTGTCCAATCCACGTACCAAATGGCACACCTGTAATCGTTGCAACTGTTAACCCTGTAAACATCATTTCAATTGCGCTAGAACGTTTATCCGCTGATACTAAATCACTGGCAATTGCAGTTGCAATAGACATAAAGACACCGTGCATTAATGCTGATAAAATACGCATGGCCAACAACATACTAAAACTTAATGCAAATGCTGCTAACAGATTTGCTACAATAAAAACCACCATAATACAAATTAATAAATACTTTCGTTTCATTTTATTAGTTAATGGCGTCAATACTGGTGCACCAATTGTGACACCAATCGCATATAGTGAGACCGTTAACCCTGCCAACGGTAACGTAATACCAAAATCATCTTTAATTAAAGGTAATAGCCCCACGCTAATAAACTCCGTCATTCCAATCGCAAATGCTGAGATAGCAAGTGCTATAATCGCAAAATTGTGCTTTTTCATATTCACCTTTCCTTTCGCTTAACTTAATATGTGTGTTATTATATACGCAACAAAACTAATAAGTAAGTACTCACTTTAAAGTCATATAGATACCTAAAAGTACTATAGGTACTTTAAAGTAACTATAGAGGTGAAAATCATGTTAAGAGAACATTATAATATTGGTGTAGAGGCAACCATTGATGTTTTAGGTGGTAAATGGAAACCAGTAATTTTATGTCATTTAAAAGACAATGGCACGCTTCGTACATCTGAATTAAAACGCGCAATTCCCAACATTACTCAAAAAATGTTGACGCAACAATTACGAGAGCTTGAGGAAGATTGCATCATTGAACGCATTGTTTACCAACAAGTTCCACCTAAAGTTGAATATGTGTTATCTGATTATGGTCAATCTCTTGGCAATCTGCTTTCTACCCTTTGTGAATGGGGAGAATTTCATATCGAAAAAATGTATCAAGAAGGTCGTGATGTATCTTTAGAAAAGCAAGATTTTGTTCATATTCCTTCCAATAGACAACCCAATTAATTGCATATAAATTTTTCAAAGCAAAAGAGCCATGAACATTAATAAATGTTCATGGCTCCAGACTGTCGACAAAGTCTCCGACTTTGTTGGCAGTTTTTTTATGCACGCTTTCCGCGGGCACTGCCTTAGCCTGTAGTCTTCGGCTAGTGCTATTCCCGCAGGAGTCGGCATAAATTACTGCCAATATTACACAAAAACATTATAATATATGTAAATTAAACAGTGGTGGTGTTTATTATGTTGAATAAATCAATTGATAAAAGAGATCAATATGAAATGATTTCTATCTCTGAATTAGTCCCTAATAATCATTTATTACGTAAAGTCGATGCGATATTAGATTTAAATTTTGTGTATGAACTTGTCGAAGACAAATATTGCCTTGATAATGGTAGACCATCTATAGATCCTGTTATTTTAGTAAAAATATTACTCATACAAAGGTTGTTTGGCATTAAATCAATGAGACAAACAATTAAAGAAATAGAAACAAATGTAGCTTACCGTTGGTATTTAGGATATAGCTTTTTAGATAAAGTACCTCATTACGGAACTTTTAGTAAGAACTATACACGTCGTTTTCATGATACAGATT